>JACCDR011940130.1_pt1 | contig 237776 bp, 197 predicted proteins | sample 7446431 | NCBI WGS metagenome assembly JACCDR01 (sample SAMN15323443, study PRJNA562643) | freshwater metagenome | isolation source: river surface water | place: USA:Blue River Watershed | collected 2017-08-17
AAGCAAAACCACAAAAAAGCGACTTACAAACTGTCGAGCACACGAAGTGTGCGGTGCTGCAGCGCCTTGTTATGGGAAGTTTTACTACGAAAAGAACCACGTAAAAACAACCCGATTTTAGTAAAAAACCCAGAATTTACTGGGAGTAAAAAACTTAAAGCCAACGTGATAAAGCGAGAATATGACGTGGCTTTTATAAAAACTAGCCGAACGTTAAAACCTGCTTGCGAAAAACCTTCTACCGAAGGTGCCGAAAATACAACTAAGAAAACCGATAAAAGTTCACTTCGGTTGTTAATGCCTTTCTATTTTAATGTGTGCAGTTACAGCTTACGAAAAACCAAAACGACAAAACGAGGAAAATTACCGGTTTTGCTTTTGCGGTCTTTCAGGATTGCACGAACCCAAAACCTTAGCCCCATAACGCTAAGTTCAGCGGCAGTTTGTAAGTTGTGCGTTGTGGAATACTTTTGCGAAGCAAAACCACAAAAGCGCAACTTACAAACTGTCCAGTGGAGGCGAAGCCGTAACGATGCTGCAACGCCTTGTTAAATTTTTTCAATGTAACTAATGATTGGCGCCAGCTTCTTAGAAGAGCGCATGTCTTTTCTTTCCGAGTGCTCTTTTAGCTCTTCTAATGTGTCTATATCAGTGAAGAGTTTTATTTTTAAATTGCACAATTCAATACGATTATTACCATATAAGAATATAACGTATGTTTGACCAAGCTCTATATTAGTTTTTCCCGCAAAAGCCTCTACAATTATTTCAGTATTTTTGCTAAGTGTTCCTTTAATTGTAGAAAATATGTCAAAAGAAACTTTTACCTCTCCGTTGTGGCCATTCTGTGGAAAAAACTCACCTTTCGAAACTCTTCCGAAAAGTATATCGGAGGCTTCTTCAATGTGAGTTTCAACAGGATCACGTATTGGATCATAGCTTGGGCATTCGAAAGCCATGACAGGAGTCACCATAAAAAAAAGAAGCGTGATAAGTGCTCCCATGTTTTCTCTCGTGTAATTTAACAGTTTATTAAGTTTACCAAGCCATATATCAACCTGCCGTATATCACTTTGGGGTGACGAATCGATTGAGATTTATTTTCTTTAAAAACAAATGATTAACAGGTCTCTTCTTTATATCAAATGTTTAATCGCGGCTTGAGCCTATTTATTCATGCAGCTTATCGCTTTATACGTCATTTCAATTGGGTTTTAAAGCCCTCCCTTTGTGGTGTTTTTTATTCAGTTAGCTGTTGCTGGGCTGTGATATACGTTTTGCGCTGCATATCCCTGCGCTATTGGCATTTTGTTATTGCCTTGCTATGCTGTATATAAAAACAGTATGGAGGCTTTTTTATGATAGATGATATTCCCATTCCTTTACCTGAGAAGCCTGTGCGGTTAGCAGATCAGTTTCGTCAGTTTATGCGCTCGTTAAATATGAGTTATCGTACGGAGCAGGCTTATGTTCATTGGTTGCTGCGCTACATTCGCTTTCATAATAAACGTCACCCCAGTGAAATGGGCGCTTCAGAAGTGGAGCAGTTTTTGTCGCATCTTGCCGTCAGTATGCATTCTGCTATTAATACTCAGCGAACGGCATTAAATGCCCTTATTTTCTTTTATGCTAAGTTTTTAAAAAAATCCATTGAAGGGGTAGTTCCGGTGAAGGCTACCAAGCACAGGCGTGTGCCCGTTGTGTTTTCACATGATGAAGCCTGCCGCGTGATTAGCGCATTAGAGCAACCCTACAAGTTGGCTGCACAACTAATGTATGGGGCTGGCTTGAGAATTAGTGAGTGCCTGAGTTTGCGTGTGAAAGATGTAGATTTTTCGGGCAATCAATTAATTGTACGTGCTGGTAAAGGTGGTAAGGATAGGCGCACCATGTTGCCCGAGTCCTTGACCGCTGATTTGCGTCGCCAAATCGAGATAGTGGAGAAATTGCATGAGCTAGATAAGGCAGAAGGATTTGGTGAGGTTTATATGCCCCATCGATTGGCAGAAAAATATCCTCGTGAGGCAATGGCTTTAAGTTGGCAATATTTATTTCCTTCTGTAATGCGTTCGATGGATCCACGAGCATCAATTGTTCGTCGCCATCATTTGTACGATGGCACTTTACAGCGCAAAGTTAAGCAGGCAATTGTTGCTGCTAACATTCACAAACATGCGTCATGCCACACCTTTCGCCATAGTTTTGCGACGCAGTTGTTAACAGCGGGTTACGATATTCGCACAGTGCAAGAGTTGCTAGGTCATGTCGATGTAAAAACGACAGAGATTTACACTCATGTGCTCAATAAAGGTGGACGGGCTGTACGTAGCCCTCTGGATTTGTAATAACTAACTTTATTAACGATTGGCGAATAGGTATGCTGCCCAGCATGTTTTTTTGTGGATTTGCTATGCGTCTTCTATATACCTGCATTTTTTACATTTTTATTCCGGTGGTTCTGTTGCGCTTGTTATGGCGATCTTGGGTTGCACCTGCTTATGCGAAGCGCTGGGGGGAGCGTTTTGGTTTTTTTTCGCCATTGGTGTTGAAAGACAATGATCGCGATAAAAAAATTGTGTGGCTGCATACAGTGTCAGTGGGTGAATTTTTAGGTGCTTTGCCATTAATTAAGCATTTGGTGTCAGATTCGCGCACTTACTTAGTCATTACCACTACCACTCCAACGGGCAGTGAGAGAGTGCGTGCTACTTTAGGTAAATCAGTATTTCATGTGTATGCACCTTACGATTTGCCCGATGTGCTGAGCCGTTTTCTGAGCCGAATCAACCCCTCTTTGTTGCTAGTGATGGAAACCGAGTTATGGCCAAATACCTTGGCAGCGTGTCATAAAGCAGGTATTCCCAGTGTATTGATTAATGCGCGTTTGTCCGAAAAATCGGCGCGAGGTTATGCCCGTTTTAAAGGATTAACCCGACCGATGTTGCAGAATTTATCTCGTGTTGCCATTCAAAATCCAACAGATGCTGCGCGCTTTGTGGCCATAGGTTTGCCTGAGTCACGCATTACTGTGACGGGTAATATCAAATTTGACTTAACCTTGACAGATGAGCTCCGTCAAAAGGCTTCTCAGTTAAAATCGCAATGGTCGATTCACGGCGAGCGTTTGGTATTTATTGCGGCCAGTACTCATCAAGGTGAAGATGAAATTATATTAGATACATTGAGTCAGTTGCGTTCATCGGCACATGCGATGGTGAATCGTGTTTTGTTAGTCTTGGTACCGCGTCATCCAGAACGATTTGAACGAGTGGGACAGTTGTGTTCCGCACGTGGATTTGCAGTATCTAAGCGCAGCAGTGGTGTTATATCCCCGGAAACCGATGTGGTGTTGGGGGATACCATGGGTGAATTGTTGTTAATGTTTGGCGCCAGCGACGTTGCTTTTGTGGGTGGCAGTTTTGTGCCGAATGGCGGACATAATTTTGTGGAACCGGCTGTCTGGTCTTTGCCTTTATTGAGCGGTGAGTCGGTATTTAATTTTGCCGAAGTTTCGCAATTACTGCGCACGGCGGGTGCTCTAGTGCAGGTGAGTTCAGCAGAGGCTTTGGCATCCGAATGTGAATTACTCTTAGCAAACGCTGATGTGCGCCAAGCGCGAGGTAATGCAGCCTTGCAAGTGACTCATGATAATCGTGGTGCTTTAGATAAGACCTTGGCAGTCATTGAGGAATATCTCTAGTTATCAACAGTGAAAGGATAAAAAACCGGAGCGATTAGCTCCGGTTTTTTATCCTCTTGCTGATTAGCTTTCGTATTTACTGCGGCTAACTAGCTGATTATCAAGCAGCCATTTGTCAATTTCTTGCACGTCCGCTGGGGTCAGCATGCCGGCGACTTCGCGTAATTTAATGGTGTTAATAACATAATCATAAAGCGCATCAGAATAATTGCGGCGAGCCTGATACAAATTGCGTTGCGCCAACAACACTTCAACTAAGTTGCGCGTACCTACTTCGTAGCCTGATTGCGTTGCTTCCAAAGCGGATTGGCTAGATACAATCGCTTGTTTACGGGCTTGAACACGAGCCACATCAGTTTCTACCGACAGGTGTAAGCCGCGAGTATTTTGAATAACGCTTCGCTCAATATTATTGAAGATTTCTTGTGCTTCTGTGAATTGTGCATAGGCTTGACGTGAACGACCTGACGTGGCGCCCCCGCTGTAAATAGGTACACGCAGAGTGACTCCGATTGAAGATCCATCGGTTGTTTCATCGATTGGGCCAAACCGATCGCCATCCACGGTATTGTCGTTGTAGCCAAGCGATGCACCTACCGTCGGTAGATGACCAGCTTTATTTGCTTTTGCATTTTGGTGGAATGCTTCAGCATTTAATTTTGCCGCTTTCAGGTTGTAATTGTTCTTCAGAGAGAAAGTTACCCATTCCGCACGGTTGGAAGGTGTTGGTGCAACAACGGGGAATTTGTCTGAGAGTGGTGCAATTTGGTCCTCGGGTTTTCCGGTTAGCACCTCAAGGGCCTCATAACTAATACTGAGTTGGCCGCGTGATTCTAGTGTGGCAGCTGTTGCACTATCGAAAGCAGCTTGAGCTTCGTGTACCTCGGTAATGGCAGTCAGGCCCACCTCAAAGCGTTGTTTGGTTTGTTCTAGTTGATGACCAAGCGCTTTCTCTTCTGCAATGCTTGCTTCCAGGTTTTCTATACTGCGCAAAACATTAAAGTAGGCTTCGGCTACGCGAACAATCAGGCTTTGTTGATCGGCACCAAATTGAGCTTCGGCTTGCTCACTGAGTGTAATTCCTCGTTTGTAGTCGTACCAAGCAGCCATATCGAACAAAGGTTGCTGAAGCGATATACCCCAACCTGTATTGGTCGTATCAATGGTTCCACTTTGAGCAGCATTAAGATTGTCAGTGACATCCGAGTCTGTTTTGGTGTAGTTGGCGCTCGCATTAATTTGTGGCAACAGGCCGGCACGGCCGAGGGTCTTGTTTTCAGATCCTGCCTCATATTTTGCCTTGTCCGCCTTAAGTTGCGCATCGTTTTGCAACGCCAACTCATAAATATCAAACAGGCTATTGGCGTTGGCGCCGACAGAGGTGAATGCCAAGAGGCTCATGAGTAGGCAAAGTTTGGTTTTTTTCATATCTGTGTCTGTAGCTCCCGAGTTGACGTGTTCCAACATTGAATTGCGCCGAGTGTATCTGCTTGGCGCTTGCTGGTCGAGCAATAGGCTAATTATTGCTGGTTAAAAAAAGTAAACCTGCGTGGCGCAGTGCTTGGTATTTGCCGTGCGTTGGTTAAGTTTTAGTCTATGATCATAGAGTTTCTAAGAATTGCTCTAGATCGTCTATTCGTTAGACGTATTGCGCGCGCCAATAGATTCATTATTTTTGCGGTTGTTCCTCACAGTTTAAGAAAAAAAGTGCCAAAAGTTGGCAGTAGGCTTGTTTATTGCAGCTTTAGGGCGGTGTTTGATTGATTCATCTCAGTGCGGCTTTTATGATGCGCGCCCAATTAGTTTCTTGCTGTAGTTGTCGATTTTTTAAAATAGGTCTCTCAAAAAGGGTTAGATATGCCTGCTCTCCTGGAAATTGTCTTGGTTATTTTTGCGCTGCTAGCACTTTTGGGTGTCGTATTTGAGGAGGTCATTCATATCAACAAGGCTAAAACGACCTTGTTTTTCGGCAGCCTTTCATGGTTAGTGATGTTTATGTTTTCCGGTGGGCATGAGCAGCAGGATCTGATGCTGGAAAAACTCAATCACAACTTATTGGAGATTGCGACTCTCTGGTTGTTTTTGATGGCAACCATGACTTTTGTGGCTTATCTGAATGCCAAAGGCATTGTACAAACCGTGGTGCAGCGCTTATGCCCAGCGAAGATGACGAAGCGTAAGTTGATGCTATTGGTGGCGCTTTTTGCGATGACCTTATCAATGATCTGCGATAACGTGACTGCCACCTTGGTTACCCTCGGCTTGGTGCATGCTTTTGATGTGGACAATCGCACACGCATCAAATTGGCAGTACTCGTGGTATTTGCAGTCAATTCGGGTGGTGTTGCCTTAATTACGGGTGATGTGACAACCCTGATGATCTTCCTTTCCGGTCACGTCACTATGCTGCAGTTATTGTTATTGTGGATTCCCGCTATTGTGGGTGTTTTTGTATTGGCTGCGCTTATGTTCCCTGGTGTGACAGGTGAAGTGACTACCGAAAAAAGCACTCGCACCTTTACCGGTATGGATTGGGCGATTGTTGCCACCTTCTTCAGCACCATCGTTTGCACCATGCTATTTAACTTTTTCTTTCATGTGCCGCCGGTGCTTACCTTTTTGGTCGGCTTATCGGTGATGTTTTTTATCGGGCACTTCATGAATATGGACCCCGATGAGATCCGTATTTTGGAATATGTTCGTCAAATCGAATATGAAACCCTGTTGTTCTTCCTGGGTATTTTGCTGTTGGTCGGAATGCTTAAAGAAATCGGCACATTGGATTTGTTGACTAATTTTTACACTCAGGTAGCCCCAACGTATGCCAACTATATGATGGGGTTGTTCTCTGCATTGATTGATAATGTGCCACTAACGGCAGCGCTACTGAAATCAGAGCCGGTATTACAGACGCCAGAATGGTTGGCGCTCACTTATGGTGTTGGTGTGGGCGGTTCTTTGTTAGCGATTGGATCTGCGGCTGGCATTATCGCCATGAGTAAAGTAAAGGGCTTAACCTTTGGCGCTTTTTTACGTTACACACCCCTGGTGTTTGTCGCTTATTCGTGTGGGTATGTGGTGGCATTGAGTTTATCAACCGCTGTATTTAGCTAAGCAGTATCTTGCTGACAAAAAGCCGAGTAATCCCTCGGCTTTTTGTTTTTAGGTGAGTTTTACCGAAAGAAATTTACACACAATTTATAGGGTGATCGGTCGATTACTGACACCATGCCCACATTTTTTAGCCTTTCACGTTGTTTCTTTTTTTACCTTTCTTCGGAGTTGTTATGTCATCACTAGAGATTGCCAAACTCGACCTTATGTATGTCGGGATCATCATATTTGCTGGCCTATTGGGTGGTGTTATCGCCAAAAAAATTAAAGTCCCTGACATTGTATTGTTCTTGTTGATTGGTATTGGCTTAGGGCCAACGATTGGTGGTTTGTTACACGTACCAGCTGATTCCACCATGAATCAGTTAATTCTCACCATTGGTGCTTGTTACTTATTATTTGAAGGCGGAGCCACCTTACGTTTTGCCGTGCTGAAAGAAATTTGGATTTCGCTGATCGTGATGGCGACGATTGGGGTGCTTATCACCGGTGCTATTACGTCTGCAGCCGCTGTTTGGATGGGCATTCCTTTGGCTATCGCGCTGGTGTTGGGGGCTCTGACCGCCTCGACCGACCCTGCGACTTTGGTGCCGATTTTCAAGCAAGTACCTATTAAAGATCGCGTATCTCAAACTGTCATGAGCGAATCCGCATTGAACGATGCCATGGGTGCTATAGCCACGTTTGCGGTAGTGGCTTATGTGATGGGTACTGGTGAAGGGTTCAGCTTGTCGCATTCGCTTCAAGATTTGGCATGGGAAGCTGGCATGGGCTTGGTGTTAGGGGCTGTTGTTGGATACTGTGCTGCCTTTTTGATGGGGCATAACAGCTTGGGAATTTTCCGCTCAGTAACGCCATTTGTGATTATTCTGGCGGTCATTACCGTATTTTTATTAGCCGATGCGATTCACGCATCTGGCTTCATGGCGGTGTTCACCTGCGGTGTCATGATTGGTAATAAAGAGTCTTTCAATCTCCCCTTGGACGAGCATGAGCATGAGTATTTGGAAGATTATGTAGGCAATACTGCACTGCTGATGCGTATGTTTATCTTCATCCTGCTTGGTTCTCAGGTTGATTTCCACCTGTTAAAAGAATACTTGGGTGTTGGTATCGCGCTTTTGTTGGTATTTGTATTTATTGCTCGTCCCGTGACGGTATTCATCTGCGCTGCGCCCGATCGTCGCGCCAAGTGGACATGGAAAGAGTTGGTGTTTATGAGCTGGACCCGTGAGACCGGCGTAATTCCTGCGGCACTGGTAGGTATTTTGGCGGGGATGAAAGTTCCCGGTATTGACGTGGTCGGCGCTATTACCTTCATTTTTATCTTGGGTACTATTTTGCTGCAGGCACCCACTACCGCGCTCTTGGCGGGTAAATTGGGTTTGTTAAAGTCGCAAGAAAAATCTGAGTAGATTTTCTCCCCGTCTCAAAGCGCTCTTCGCCAATGGTGAGGGGCGCTTTTCTTTACACCCTTGGGTAAGTCCAATAGACTGCACGTTTTCTTGTCGGGGTGCTCCACGCGTTCGGTTCTACGGATCCATCGCACGGGCTGAGAAATACCCGCCGACCTGATCCGGTTAGTACCGGCGTAGGGAACGAGAGCTTGTCTTTGCGGTTAAACCGCTTCTCTCTTTCCGCGCCCTAAATCGTGCGGAAACTCATGAACAGAACAGACACCATTACTCCGATTGCTTTAACCATTGCCGGTAGCGACAGCGGCGGCGGCGCAGGTATTCAAGCGGATTTGAAAACCTTTTCCGCATTAGGGGTGTTTGGTTGCAGTGCGATTGCATCACTCACCGCGCAAAATACCCGAGGTGTGCAAGGTGTATTGCCAATTCCACCCGCGTTTGTGCAGCAACAAATACAATCGGTATTAAGTGATATTCGCGTTGGTGCCATTAAAACGGGCATGTTGGCAACGGCAGATATTATCGCGGCAGTGGCTGACTCTTTGCGTGCGTATCCAGCCATTCCGTTGGTACTTGATCCCGTCATGGTTGCTACCAGCGGCGATAGATTATTGGCGGAAGATGCGATTCAAACGTTGATCGAAACATTAATGCCATTAGCAACCATTATCACACCTAATTTGCATGAAGCAGCCGTCTTATTGAATACCACGGTTGCCACCAACCTTGAGCAAATGGAACAGCAAGGTAAACAAATTTTGGCCTTAGGCGCGCGCGCGGTATTGATGAAAGGCGGTCACACCGATGGTGATAAAGCGACCGATTTATTCATTACCTCAACCGGTATGGAAGCATTTTCAGCGCCGCGTTTAGCCACGAAAAATACGCACGGCACTGGCTGTACATTAGCCTCTGCGATTGCAGCGGGGTTAGCGAAAAATTTATCACTGAACGATGCAGTGAAAGCAGCAAAAGAGTATTTACACCATGCGCTCGCCAACTCTGAAAAATTACACATAGGGCAGGGCGCGGGGCCAGTACATCATTTTTATTCGTTTTATTGATCGAATTAGTTGTGGCGTTCGCGCTTGGGGATAAGCTCGTGAGACGCGCCGTGAATACATCCGTGTAGGCTCATCGTCGACATCCATGTCTTCGATGGTCTCACGAGCTTATCCCCAAGCACGAAATGGCAAGTACGAATCCTCCAGAAAGTTTTCATTTGAGAAGGCTATTATTATGAATACCAGCGTCGAAAAAATTCTGAGCCAAACGGCAGAAGTTGATAAAGCATCAGTACAACCTTTTACCGGCTCACAAAAAATTTATGTGCAAGGTTCTCGCCCTGATATTCGTGTACCCATGCGCGAAATTACCTTGGCAGACACTCCCACTGATTTTGGCGGTGAAAAAAATCCGCCGGTGCGCGTTTACGATACATCGGGTCCTTACACAGATCCGGCGGTAAAAATTGATTTGCGTACAGGCTTGGGCGATGTTCGTACGGCGTGGATTGAAGAGCGCAATGATACAGAGGTGTTAGAAGATAGCCATTCAGAATTTACCAATGCGCGTTTAAACGATCCCAAATTAGCGGCGTTGCGTTTTAATTTAACGCGCAAACCGCGCCGCGCAAAAGCGGGTATGAACGTATCGCAAATGCACTATGCCAAAAAAGGCATTATCACGCCGGAAATGGAATACATCGCAATTCGCGAAAATATGGCGTTAGCACAAGCGCGGGAATTATCTGAAAGCACTCACTATAAAGTATTAGGTCAGCAGCACCCAGGTATGAGTTTTGGTGCAAGTATCCCTGCTGAGATTACGCCTGAATTTGTACGTGATGAAGTGGCGCGTGGCCGTGCAATTATCCCCGCCAATATCAATCACCCTGAATTGGAGCCGATGATTATTGGTCGCAATTTTCTGGTGAAAATTAACGGTAATATTGGTAACTCAGCACTGGGTTCATCCATCGAAGAAGAAGTGGAAAAACTTACTTGGGGTGCGCGCTGGGGTGCTGATACGGTGATGGATTTATCCACTGGCAAAAATATTCACGAAACCCGTGAATGGATCATTCGCAATTCTCACGTGCCTATTGGCACAGTACCTATTTATCAAGCACTCGAAAAAGTAGATGGCATTGCAGAAAATTTAACCTGGGAAATTTTTCGCGATACTTTGATCGAACAAGCAGAACAAGGTGTGGATTATTTTACAATTCACGCGGGTGTTTTGCTGCGTTATGTGCCGCTCACTGCTAAGCGGGTAACGGGAATTGTATCGCGTGGGGGTTCAATCATGGCTAAGTGGTGTTTAGCGCATCACAAAGAAAATTTCCTGTACACACATTTCGAAGAAATTTGTGAAATCATGAAAGCCTACGATGTCAGTTTTTCGCTCGGTGATGGATTGCGCCCCGGCTCGATTGCCGATGCAAATGACGAAGCGCAGTTTGGTGAATTAGAAACGCTGGGCGAACTTACGAAAATTGCGTGGAAGCACGACGTGCAATGCATGATTGAAGGTCCCGGTCATGTGCCAATGCATATGATTAAAGAGAATATGGAAAAACAATTGGAAGTGTGTGATGAAGCACCTTTTTACACGCTTGGCCCACTAACGACAGATATCGCTCCTGGTTATGACCACATCACTTCCGGTATCGGTGCTGCCATGATTGGTTGGTACGGTTGCGCCATGCTGTGTTATGTAACGCCAAAAGAACATTTAGGCTTGCCGAATAAAGACGATGTAAAAGAAGGTATCATCACTTACAAAATTGCCGCCCATGCAGCAGATTTGGCTAAAGGTCATCCGGGTGCTCAGTTGCGTGATAATGCTTTATCAAAAGCGCGTTTTGAATTCCGTTGGGAAGATCAATTTAATTTGGGATTAGACCCTGATACCGCGCGTTCATATCACGATGAAACCCTGCCAAAAGATTCTGCCAAGGTGGCGCACTTTTGTTCTATGTGTGGTCCAAAATTCTGCTCTATGAAAATTACACAGGAAGTACGTGATTATGCAGAAAAGAATGGCACTGATATTTCGGTGATTGGCGAAAAAGACATTATCAACATGATTGATGTCGAAGCTGAAATGCAACAAAAATCCAAAGAGTTTTTGGCGCGGGGCGCTGAAATTTATCATAAGGTTTAAGCATGATTAAAAAACCAGTCTTTACCCGCGCGGATGTAGAAATCATCCGCCGCGAAGAGCTATATAAGCGTTTTTTTCGAGTGGAAAAAATTTTTCTTCGCCACAAATTATTTGAAGGTGGCTGGGGTAAAGAAATCGGGCGTGAGATTTTTGTACGTGGTGAAGCCGTCGCGGTGGTAATTTACGATCCCCAACACGATTTGATCGGTTTGGTTGAACAATTTCGTATAGGTGCCTTGGATGAACCCAATGGTCCTTGGTGTTACGAAGTAGTGGCAGGGATGTTGGAAGTAGGTGAATCACCCGAAGAAGTAGCGCGCCGCGAATTAATTGAAGAGGCAAATCTTGAGCCTTACCACATGGAGTATATTTGTAATTATTTATCCAGCCCTGGCGGTAGTGATGAGAAATTGCATTTATTCTGTGGTTTGTGCGATTTAAGTCAGGCGGGTGGTGTATTTGGTTTGCCAGAAGAAGGCGAGGATATTCGTGTTCATACCTTGCCAGCGGATGAAGTTTTCGCAGAGTTATTAAACGGCGCTTTTAATAACGCGGCGGCGCTCATTTGTTTGCAGTGGTTGCAAATGCACCGCGCTCGCCTACGTAGATTCAGTAGTACAAATTCAGCGTAATGAAATAAATATTTTGGGCATTGACTTAGCTTCGTCTCTGGCTAACACTTCAATGGTGGCTCTACACAGCGGGATCTCACTCACGGAGTAGATGACATGAGTAATGCTTGTTTCACATACATAGCTTTCATTAATACATAAATCCTATGTTTACATTGCGTGTTGCCAAGGTTCAACCCGATTACGTTACTGTCAAGGAACGTTATAAAGTTGATTTGCCCGCGCAAATGGCTGAATGTGAGGCAAATTATCTACGCTTATCAAAATTGCTCTCATCATTAACTCAAAATGAATACCGCTTTCTTACCAGTCGTGGACAACAGCAGTCTTTGCATTTGTTGCATGTACTAGAGCGTTCTCCCTATACCACCACATTACAACTCAGTCAGGTGCCGGTTTCTGTATCGCCCGTGTGGTTGAAAATGCCACGTCTAACCGTGCGAATGTATCACGATGCTAAATTGGCCGAAGTCTTAGCCTGGGAGGGACATAAGCGTCTCCGTCCGCGTTATGAATATCCCAACCAAGCGATGTATCACTGTGATGAAAAACACCAACTTAATCAGTTTTTAGGTGAGTGGCTGTCTCTGTGTCTGGCAGAAGGCCTTACAGTGGATGAGGTTATTATGCCCAGAGATGGTTTTTGTTAACTTTCACTCCTTCTTATTTGTAACCTCCTTTTGCCTCCTTGACGCCACCATTTGCCTTTTTAAAGCAATATATCGGGCACATTTTTTGGTTTTTTTGCGGCATGTGCTCGCAAAACATGGATTTCCTTTGGCTATCGGGTGGCGAAAAGCGCAATTAGCGTATATCGTTGATGCTGAATTACCGAGACATTTATAACCAAAGTTAATGGTTGTGAATGTCGAGATGGGGTATAGCCCCCTTAACCCTTGCGTCAACCGACACTCAAAGGACGAAAGTAGCCAGTGCGTCTGATTCAGATTACCGATTGCCATCTGGGCCCGCAGCAGAGCGAATCTCTGTTGGGGTTGAACACCGACCAGAGTCTGGCTGACGTTTTGCAGCTGATTCAGCGCAATGAGCCTGAGTTCGAGCACTTATTGTGTACAGGTGATATTGCCAGCGCCGGACATGCGGATTGCTATCAGCGTTTCGCGCGCATGTTGCGGGAATACTTTTCTCAGCCCATCAGTTGGCTCCCCGGAAATCACGATTCAGCCGACATTATGGCCAAACAAGCCAGTCAGCTGAATATCGAATATCGTCTCGTCAAAACGGATCATTGGTTAATAGTGCTGTTGGATTCCAGCGTGCCCGGTCAGGTTTTTGGGCAGCTAGCAGCGTCGGAACTGGATTTTTTGCAGCATCAATTGATTAAGCACAGTAATAAGCACGTGATGGTGTGTATCCATCACCAACCTGTACCTGTGGGCAGCGTATGGATCGATCAGTACATTATTCGTAACGCTGATGCCTTATTTCAGCTAGTGGATGCCTACCCGCAAGTCAAAATAGTGACTTGGGGGCATGTGCATCAAGAATTTCAGCAGCAGCGGGCAGGTATGACTTTATTGGCGACTCCCTCTACTTGCGTTCAATTTAAGCCGCTCTGTGACGATTTTACGGTGGATACGCTTATGCCCGGTTATCGTTGGTATGAATTGAATGATGATGGTAGTTTCACGACCGGAATTGTGCGCGTTACCGATAAGCAGTATGTGATTGACTATAAATCGGCGGGCTACTAGGTGTCGCTTATTGGGTTTTAGTTGGTATGTCGTCACTGATCTATATCCACGGTTTTCTCAGCTCCCCCTTATCCCATAAAGCCCAACAAACCAACATTTGGTTGGCAGCGTATCATCCCGACATCGCTTTTTATTGCCCTCAGTTGACACCTTACCCCGCTGAAACCCAACAGATTCTTGAAAGTCTGGTAGAAAGCCTCTTGCCTGAGCCCGTGTATTTGATGGGCAGTTCGTTAGGTGGTTTTTGGGCAACATGGTTGGCGGAAAAATATAATGTGCGCGCGGTGCTCATTAATCCAGCGGTGCGCCCACAAGATTTTATGCCTGCCTATTTAGAGGTTGACCTGAAAAGTTATCACACGGATGATAGCTACCGTTTGCACGCACATCACATTGACGAGATTATCGCGGTGGATGTCCCTGTCACGCGCAGCGCTAATTACTGGCTATTAGCACAAACGGGCGATGAGACTTTAGATTATCGCCATGCGGTAAAAAAATACGCTGGCTGCAAGCAAACCATTGAAGACGGCGGCGATCATGCGTTTCAAGGTTTTGAGCGTTTCTTTGATGACTGCATGGAATTTTTCACACATGTGCCTGCGCCATCGCGCGAGTTAACTGTGAAATAGATTGAATAAATTTAAAAACATACTGGATAAGTTAAAAAACACATTGGGTAGTTAAAAAATAAGATGGCTAATTATTCCGCAGAAGATATTGAAGTTCTCACCGGTTTAGACCCCGTAAAAAAACGTCCGGGCATGTACACCGAAACCACACGCCCTAATCATCTTGCACAAGAAATTATCGACAACTCTGTCGATGAAGCCCTCGCGGGTCACGCGAAAAGTATTCAGGTTATTTTACACAAAGATCAATCCGTTACCGTGACTGATGATGGTCGTGGTATGCCCGTGGATATGCACCCCGAACAAGGCAAGCCCGGTGTAGAAGTGATTTTGTGTACGCTCCATGCGGGCGGCAAATTCTCCAACAAAAATTATCAATTCTCCGGTGGTTTGCACGGTGTGGGTGTTTCTGTGGTGAACGCGCTTTCGCAAATGATGGAAGTGACCATTAAGCGCGATGGCAATGTGTATCGCATGGGTTTTGCCAATGGTGATAAAGCCACTGAATTAGAAGTTATCGATACTTGCCCCAAACGCCAAACCGGTACCAGCGTACGCTTTTTGCCGAACCCAATCTATTTTGATTCACCGAAATTTTCTGTTAGCCGCATGCGCCATGTGTTGCGCGCTAAAGCGGTCTTGTGCCCGGGATTAAGCGTGAGCTTTTTGGATGAACAAACGGGCGAGAAGGATGAGTGGTATTACGAAGATGGATTAAAAGATTATTTAGCTGGCGCCACCCAAGGGTGGGAGACATTACCGGCTACTCCGTTTGTAGGTGACTTTAACGCATCAACTGATGCCGTGAGTTGGGCTGTGCAATGGTTGCCTGAAGGCGGGGAAGTGATTCAAGAGAGCTATGTCAACTTAATTCCCACAGCACAAGGTGGAACTCACACCAATGGTTTACGCACGGGGTTGTTGGATGCAATTCGCGACTATTGTGAGTTTCGCAATTTAATTCCGCGTGGCATCAAACTCGCACCGGAAGATATTTGGGCGAACTGTTGTTTTGTGTTGAGTTATAAAAATCAAGATCCACAATTTTCTGGTCAAACCAAAGAACGATTAACCTCGCGTGAAGCGGCCGCGTTTGTCTCGGGCATCGCCAAAGATGCATTTGCGATTTGGTTGAATCAACACACTGAAGAGGGCGATAAACTCGCTGATTTCTGTATTAACAATGCACAAAAGCGCGTTAAATCCAGCAAAAAAGTGGCGCGCAAAAAAGTGACTCAAGGCCCCGCATTGCCGGGTAAGTTGGCAGACTGTTCCAGTGGTGAGCCTTCACTCAGCGAATTATTTTTAGTAGAAGGGGATTCGGCGGGCGGTTCAGCAAAACAAGCGCGAGATCGAGAATACCAAGCCATCATGCCGCTGCGTGGAAAAATTCTGAATACGTGGGAAGTGGATTCATCCGAAATTTTGGCGAGTCAGGAAGTGCACGATATTTCCGTGGCGATTGGTATGGACCCAGGCAGTGAAGATTTAAGTGAACTCCGCTATCACAAAATTTGTATTTTGGCGGATGCGGATTCGGATGGTTTGCACATCGCCACCTTGTTGTGTGCGCTTTTTGTAAAACATTTTCCGGTATTAGTGCGCAATGGTTATGTGTACGTTGCTATGCCGCCGCTCTACCGTATCGATTTAGGCAAAGAAGTGTTTTATGCACTGGATGAAAGTGAAAAAAATGGCATTCTCAATCGCCTTGCGGCCGAGCACAAAAAAGGTAAGCCCAATGTGCAGCGCTTTAAAGGTTTGGGTGAGATGAACCCATTGCAGTTGCGTGAAACTACCATGGCACGCGATACCCGACGCTTGGTACAACTGACCATTGGCGAGAATGATGGCACCGATCAAATTATGGATATGATGCTGGCGAAAAAACGCGCGGGTGATCGTAAAGTCTGGCTAGAAGAAAAAGGAAATCTGGCTGAAATTGCGATTTGATGTGAGTTCGCTTGCAGAGTGATATGTGAGTTTGAATCGGGGTGATGTGCAGTGCTGCTCATTTTTTTAGAACTGCGTCGCTAATCACCACATAGGCGGGCATAAGCGGAATTGATGACTCGCGACTTTCATAAAAGCTGTCTACACTAAATTGTCGTCACTTTATTTTGATCAGGGATTTATTATGAAAAATAACATCAAACTGTTCCTGTTTTCCGGCCTTGCTGTCAGTAGCTTGGTATTACAAGGCTGCGGTGGTAGTGATACCGAAAAAGCGCCTACCCCCACCGGTGCCGATGCCTATGAAGTAGGTACCCATCCTCGTTTTGATCCGGTTATTTCCGATGTCCCTTTTAACAGTGATCTGATATTTGCCAAAGCGGCTACCACCGATGGTACGGCAGATGTGGGTGCAGCAACGGATCCTGTGCGCGCTGCGCTGAACGCTTTGGATGGTTTTTCTACCTCTGCCTACTTCGATATTTTGATTGATGGCAGTGTAGATCCGGACACCGCTATTCCTTCGCAAACTGTGTTTTTGGTAGAGGTTGACTCTAACGGTGATGCACTTGATCCAGCTAACATTGTAGGTTTAGTGGGCCCTGCGACTTTTGATGTGAAAGTGGTTTCTGTGGATGGCGGTACCAATAACGCAATTCGCTTACGTCCTACCGAGCCTTTAAAAGCAAAAACCAAGTACTTGGTCTTTTTAACCAACGACATTAAAGATATGAGCGGCGAGCCTTTAACCCGTTCATGGAGCTACAACGCCATTCGTGATACTGAATATCAAACATTATCGAGTTTACTGCCTGTGCGTACGGCCATTACTGGCTGGGAGACCTTGGCAAGTGGCTTTTTACAGGTTGCCACTGAAGGCGCGTTAACGGATGCGGCAGCAAAAAGTAAATTAGTTCTAACCTATACCTTCACCACTACGGATCCTCTGGCACCTTTGATGGCAATGGGCGCACCTCGTGCGGCGATTGCTGGCTTGCAGATCGCTGGTGGCGTAGCCCCAGGTACTGCAGTCAGCAATGTGTCCATGCTGGAGGGGGCGGGTTATTTGTCAACCCCTAAGGCTCGTAGTTTGGGTGTCTCCAGCTTAACGGGGGTCGATTTTAACACCCTGAGTGCAGGAGCCTTGGCAAGTAATGTAGGCAAGCTTTACACGGGTTATATCACCTTGCCCTATTACCAAACTGTGCATTACGGCTGGGATAACTCGTTCAGCTATTTAACCGCCAATTGGCAGCCCGACACTAATTTGGCGAATGCATTGAATACAGCGTTGCCACAAGATGTTAATGGAAGCTACAACGTCACTTACCGTTACCCCTTTGCGGCCAAACAAAGTGATGAAACCGTACCCTTGCAGGTCACTATGCCTCAATCAGCGTTTGTTCCAGGCTATGCAGGCGCAGCGAATTGCGGCCAAATTTATGCGGAAACGGGTTATCCCGTCGTCATTTATGTTCATGGTATTACCAGTGATCGCAGTTCAGTGTTGGCGTTGGGGCATACCTTAGCGAGTAAGTGTGTAGCGACGGTTGCCATTGATTTGCCCTTGCATGGCATACCCGCTAACAGTGTTTACGTTAATGCACTTAATGTGGAGCAAAATACGAATATAGCGGCGCTTTATGGCGATAACGCCCCTCATGAGCGTCACTTTAATGTAGCAGGTTCAGGCGGTGCTCCGAAGGTCATGGATTTTGATGCGCCAGGTGCAACCGATGGTTCCGGTGCCCAATTCATCAACCTTGGTTATTTGGCCAACACGCGCGATAACAATCGCCAAGCCGTGATGGATTTACTCAATCTCAACGCCAGCTTGGGTTCTCTGTCCGAGAGTTTGGAAGGCTCTTTAGGTATGGGTTTGGATACTGATCGTGTATACCTAGTGGGTATCTCGCTTGGCGGTATTCTCGGTAGTGTATTTGCCACTGTGAACCAAGCCTCTATCGAAAATGAAGCGGCTGTCGGTTTGAGTTCAAACCTTAATCCAATCAGAGGTGTAGTGCTTTCGACGGCTGGAACACAAGTTAGCCAAATTTTGGTGAACTCAGCGACCTTTGGTCCTGTCATCAAAGGTGGCTTGGCTGCAAGCGGAGTCAATGCAGGCACTAGCAACTATGAGCGCTTCCTCTTTGCCGCACAAAGCATGCTGGATTCCGCAGATCCAGTGAACTTCATGTCAGCGCTTGCCGCCAAAGACATCCCTGTCTTGATACAACAAGTTAATGGCGACTTAGTGATTCCGAATAGCGCTGACAGTGCTCCATTGGCGGGAACTTCAGCCATGGCAAGTTTGCTAGGTGCCAATCAATTAGGGCTTGGCAGTCAAGGTTTGGGGCTGGGTTACGTGAAGATGACGGCAGGTGACCATGTGTCTTTGCTACGTCCAACCACCGCTGCGCCTCAGGTTACAGCAGAGTTGCAAACACAAGTCGCCACTATGGTGTTGACTTCAGGCACCGTCACCGTTGGTGGTGCCGCTCCCAATGATGTTGAATCACCCCCTGATTCTTGTGCTTGTTTACCGCTGCCATAAATTTTCGAAAGATAACTCGTTGCCAACAAAACCCCGAATAACATCGGGGTTTTGCTTTTATTGGGTTATCAATACTGATGCTTGCGCAAAGTGGCGCCGCATCACAAATCAACAAATGCCCTTCATCTGGCGTCTCAATCTATTGTGATAAATTCCAAAAAAGTGTTTAGTTCGCTTTCCATACGGCATGGCCAAAATATGGCCAATACATGGGAAGGAATCACTCATGGAAATCACTCCGCGTTCTCCAACGTGGTCGTTGGATGTTGATGACATTGAACATCCCGTAGATCACGCGCTTTCTCTCATTAAAGGTAATTCCCCCGCGATTACGGCGGTGCGTCAACAAATACGACATTACGCGCGTAGCGATATGTCGATTTTTCTCTATGGCGAAACGGGCACCGGCAAAGAGCTGGTTGCACGCGCGCTGCATGCGGTCAGTGCACGTGGAGATAAAATGTTTGTAGCACTTAACTGTGGCGCCTATCCCAATGAACTTATTCTCAATGAATTATTTGGTCATGAACGCGGTGCTTTTACGGGCGCACAAACTCGTCAGGAAGGGCTGGTCGCACAAGCTGATGGTGGCACTTTATTTCTCGATGAAATCGATAGCCTTTCACCCGCTGCACAGGTTGTGCTGTTACGTTTTTTACAAGAGCGATCCTATCGCCGTTTAGGGAGCAGCAAAGAGTTCAGCGTTGATGTGCGCATCATTGCCGCCACTCACTGCGATTTGCAGGAGCGAGTGGCCGACGGCCGTTTTCGTGATGATTTATTTTATCGATTGGATGTATTGCGTATACAACTGCCATCATTGCGGGAACGCAGCGACGATATTTTATTGTTGGCGCATTATTACTGGCAAAAAATCGCTAATGAAACAGGTGTAAATCCACCGCCATTAACCACCGCATTTGAACATTGGTTGGTTGCGTATCACTGGCCCGGGAATGTACGTGAATTGGAAAATGTCATTACTCGATGGGCTTTTGGACAAAAACCTGCATCACTGACCAGTGCGACGGAAGTAACCGCACATGAATTTTTGAATCAGCAGCAAGTCATTCAGCACTATGCGCTCACCATGACGTTCAGTGAAGCCAAAGAATTAGTTATTCAACAGTTTGAAAAAAATTATGTTGCCTCTGTGTTAGCGGTCACTCAAGGAAACATCACAAAAGCAGCACGTAAAGCAGGCAAGGAGCGGCGAGCCTTTGGGCGTTTGGCGAAAAAATATCATTTGGTCTGAGCGTGGGTGCCAAACTCACGCAGAATCTAAGAGTGGCGGCGCGGCTTTAATGTTTACATTTTTATCGTGCTAATAACATTTCAATTCTTATCCATTTATCCCTTCATCTTCTTACGCATCAATTCAATTAATTTTTATCATTATTTCAATAGTCTTTCCGAAAAAATCTTAGCGCGATAATTATTCATATTGTTGGATGAATGGCGTGTAATATTTCCTTTTGGCATGATTTATTTAGTGCTATGTCACAAAATTTTAAATGGCGTCTAATGCTCTTGTGATGAATATAAAAAGTGTTTATTTATTCATTATCTTGATAACAAGGGAATATCGATGAAATTTTTAAATGGCTCTCTCGGGCTCGCCCGATGCAAGTGCGAATACGCAGCTCATCAAAAAGATGAGCCCTACCTATGTAGTTAACCTACCGCTATGAGTGTGGATTAGGTTTTTTTCTTGATGTGAATTCCATAACACAGATCACTTTTTCGTCTTCTTTTAGAGTGCCCGTTCTGCTTTGTAAAAAAATTGAGTCATAGGATTTTTAAGTCAATCTACGTGGGGGTTTTATGCCAAAAGTCAGTATTATTGTTCCGGCCTATAACGCGGAAAGTTACATAAAAAAAACGATAGATTCCATATTGTCACAAACTTACAGTGATTTTGAATGTATTGTTATTGATGATGGCTCAAATGATAAAACAGTCAGTATGCTTGGCACTTATTCCGATGAGCGAATAAAACTTATATCACAGGAAAATAGTGGTGGCCCTGCAAAACCAAGAAATGTAGGTGTGAGATCCGCCAAGGGTGAACTGATATTTATATTTGACTCCGATGATCTTATGTTTGCTACTAAGGTGGAGGAGTATGTTGCTGCTTTTGATAAGTATGAAAACATAGATGTTATGTTTAGCGATTTCTCTATGATAGATGAAGCAGATCATTGTCTTAAAGAAAGCTTTTTGTGTGATTATAAAGAGTTTAGGCAATCTATGACGGTTGTGGAGGATAATCTCTATGCCTTGGATATGAGCCTGTTCCCTGCTGAAATTATAAAAGCAAATTTTGTAGGTACAAGTAGCGTCTGTTTTAGACGTAAGTTAGCTGATAATACAACCTTGTTTGATGAAAGCTTTTCCAGTGGCGATGATAAATTGGCCTGGCTAAGGCTTGCAAAAGTCGCACAATTTGCTTTTTTAGATAAAGTGTTGCATTCCTATCGAAAACGAAAAAACAGTATTTCTAACAATAATGTAGAAAAATTATTAATAAACAAGATCAGTATTTTAGAATCAATTGCTCATGATGTTTGCGATAAAACTAAATTTATTATTGCCCGTAAAAAGAATGAATACTATTTCTCGTTGGGCTATTTTTATAGAAAATCTAAACGTTTTTCTGAGGCAAAGAAAGCCTATTGGTCAATCAGTGGTCTTGTTAATAGCCCTAGCATTTTTATCCAAACGGCTAAGGTTTATGCGGAAGAAATCGTAACCCTGCTTAGACGTAAAGCCGTATAGCTCATATCTTTTATCTGGCTCATAGCTTCTGTGAGTATTAATCCGATAAAGGGGGCGTCATCGACACGCCCCATCCTTCACATCCTCGCGATTTTTATTGCAATCAATACGTATCAAAAAAGCCCCACGGTGGGCGGTTGTTAACCCACAGTGGGGCTCTTTTGCCATTGCGATATTTATTATTTGCGCGCCAATTGACGCATAAGTTTTTTTTGTGGCGTGTAAAACATATTTGAGTGGGTCAAAAATAGCCCACTTAAAAATTCTTGTAAATCTATTCATTTCCTTAGCTTCTTGCATTACGTGGTTGCGGCGCCATTTTCAAAATCATGGTATGGGCATTGCTAATGCTAATCGTAGCTTTTAGACAATCATGAAATTTCATCATCGGTTTATGGCGTAAGTCGTCGAGATCTAATCAATTAAAAAGGATTGATGACAACAGCATGAAAGATCACGTTCGCATTACCTTGCGCCAAGCCTTGCCCATAGAGCAGTTACCTCATTGGCAGGCGCTGTTACAAAATAGAAGTTTAGAGCGCGAGCGTTTTCAGCCGGATGTCGATCGTGTGTTTCAACAGCATCGCATTCCTTTTTTAGCGACTCGTGAATATGCCGCCGCACAAGGCGAGTGGTCGAGCGATGAAATTGCGGCAGGCTTGGATCGAATTTATCGTTTGGTATTAACGCGTTCAGGGCGAGTACCGCAATCGTTGATTGATAACTTGCGTTTATTGCCAAGTGTTGAACGAGTGAGTGCAGGCAGTGTGGGCGAAATGGATTTGAACCCGCGTTCGGCAGCGCTGAGTGTGCGCACCGATAAAAGTTCACGCGAATTAATTTATCTCGATGAGGCTCATGCTTATTCGCGTGGCGATGAAAATATAAAAATTGCCGTATTGGACACGGGAATTGATTTAGAGCACCCCGAACTGGTTCATGCGTTAGAGCCGGGCTTTGACTTTGTGAATATCTTGGATGGTGCAGCAGAATTTATTGGTGATTATTTAGAAGCCGATGATGTAGCCACCGATGAAGTCGGACACGGAACCCATGTGGCGGGAATTATCGCGGCAAAAGGCAAGGATATGCCAATGGGCGTAGTGCCAAAATGCAAAATTATTCCTGTGCGTGTATTAGCGGCAATGGAAAAAGAAGGCCGCAAAATGGGTGCTGGATTGATTGAAAATATTAATGCCGGCGTGAAATTTGCGGTTGACCAAGGGGCGGATGTCATCAACATGTCGCTCGGTGTGCGCAATGAAGGCGGTGGTTTGCCCCATCAAGAAGTCATTGATTATGCGCGACGCAAAGGCGTCACCATAGTGGCAGCGTCCGGCAATGATGGTCAGCAAGAAATGTATTACCCGGGCGCGTTTGATAGCGTGATTGCCGTCGGTGCAATGAATGCACAGCGTGAAGTGGCAGAGTTTTCCACTTATGGTGAACAGGTATCGCTGATTGCACCGGGTGTTGAGGTGTACAGCAGTTTTTTGGAAAAGGGCTATGCCTTTTCAACCGGTACATCACATGCATCTCCTTTTGTGGCGGGTGCTGTGGCGTTGATGAAATCTTACGCGCGCAAACGCGGGCGGCGATTGAGTGATTCACAGGTAAAACACGTTTTAAAACACACCAGCGACAAACTGGATAACACCTTTAAACATCGCAAAGCGGGTTATGGTTGTTTAAATCTAGCCGATGCAATGCGGTACCTCGATTTTAAGCTCAGCGAAGGGAGAGGTCGTCATGACTACCACTAACGAAAAGAAAGACACTGAAATGGTTATTGAAAAAGAAGCCATGACAGAGACTCGCAAGCCGCCTAAAACCATGGTGATTAAAAACTTGGATTTTGGCGATTTAAAACCCGTGTGGAACAAAATGCTGGACAACCAGCGCCCTGATGCTGAAGCCGGTTTGTTAAAGGTGACTACGCGCTTAACGGCGATAGATCCGCTAGCAGAAAAAGCCTTGGCAAAAGTGAAAAAGAAATTTTCCTACAGTGCTAGTAATGTGCGCAAATTAATTGCCAGTAAAGGTATTACCACTGAGCTGGATCGCGTGCTGAAACGCATTAACAGTTTGCGCATGAGTGAAAATAAACGCTTGGTACTCTCGGCGGTTTATCCAGCACTCTTGGCAATGGTTTTAGGCGATGATGATTTTACCGACGAGGAAGTGAAAGACGATAAAGGATTTGTGGATGCCATTTTGTTTGAGTTGGAGCGCAAAAATGGCCCGCTCGATGTGTTTGCGCAAGAGTTAGTGAAATTGGTGGGCGATAAACATCGCATCAATATCACTGAAGATAATGTGATGTGTGATTTGATTGCCCATCAAGTCCGCGTCAATTTGTAGCGCAGGTTTTAATGAGCGCAATTTGTAACTAACTCAATCATTAACTGATTCCGACGTAATCTATTGTCAACATCACTGTTGCGAAAGGAAGTCATACCATGGCCAACAACGTAAAAATCAACCTTGCTCCCGGTGCTCTGGAAGCGGCAATTCTTAAATTAATCAGTTCAGTCAACGAGCAGGGGCAATTGCCTGCGCTGTTGGAAATTTATATCGAACAGAGTGAAATTGAAAAATCGCGTTTTACCGATTCGATAAAAATGGCAATGATCGATTACATGCTCGATCGCGGTGTGCAAATTGATGATATCGAAAAGTTAAAAAATGGCGGTTACGATGAACACTTTGCCTTGGCGTACAACCATGCGTTAGACGTTGCTAGCGGTGAAGATGACCCACTGGATGCTGCTTGGCGTAAGGGTGGTGGCCGTGGGTTGGGTCAGTGGGATTTTACCGTTGATAATTTTGATGGCATTGAAGAGCAAGGTATTGTTAAAGAAAATATTTTGGCTGCCGGTGCGCTTGATTATATTTTTGAATTGGGTGAGCGTTTGGGTGTGTTCAAATTGGTGGATGCCTTGGTGCTCAATTGGGCAGCGGGTTCTATCGATGTGGTGGATGGCCCTGTTGCTGCACGTTTATACCGTTATTGGAAATTGCGTGAAGATCGTGCCTCGGAAGAAGAGCGCGGTATTGTGTATCGCCGTGTATTAAACAAAGGTGAAACCGAAGTTTTATCGCGCATGGTGGTGAATGAATACTTGCCCGATTTGTGGCATAACTTGATGGCAGAAGTAGCGCAATATATTGATAAAACCGAACGTGTGGATGATGGTTTTGGTGAGACTTCACCCGTATCGCGTTCACGTATTTATCAGGCAACCCGCGAATTGCAATACAACCTTACTGAATTCTGCACCGGCATGGCACACGTGCAAACACGTGAATTTTATGCACAGTTGCAAGAGTGTTTAGAAATTCTCAAAGACCCCGACATTATGGCTTACTTCGGTGGCAATCGTCGTAAAAGTTTGTGGTCGGTTATCGAACGTTTATCCAAAGAAGAATTTGGTACGGCGCCGAATATTGGTGCACATCGCTCATTGGCGGTGGATGGCAATAAAATTTTCCAATGGATTGCCAACTTCAATGAAGCCTCGGTGCGTCAAGAAGATTTTATTACGTTTGTACAAGCGGCTGAATCTTACATTCTTAACTTCACCTCCACCGGTGATGAGTTAATGATGGAAGAGGAAACGAGTGAAGATGAGTTTGAGTATGCCGACGAAGAAAACGATGATTTTTAATCACGGCTAATTTATTACGAATGAATTAATAAGGAGTTTAGTCGAATGAGCGAACAAGCGATTAAAGATCTTGCCCGTGAATATACGCGTCGTACCTTAGCGCAGTCGGCAACCTTTCACCAGCTGGGTGTGGATGATCAAAAAGCCTTGTATTTGGATGTGTATCGTCAAAACTACCAAAGCCTTGCGCAAAGTACACCGCAGTATTCACAAGCAAAAAATTCACAGGCCAGAAATTTGCCCAGTCGTGCTATGGCTGAGCCTAAAAAAGCCAGCGATATGATTGATGATAAACGTCATACCAACCAACGTATCGATCAAGCGGGTGAGTTAGCGGGTAATTTTATTGATGAGGTGGATTTTACCGGCTTTGTAAAAGATTTATTGAAAGGTGTATTTGATGCCAATTTGGAAGTGACTTTGGCGCAGATGGAGTCCTACCAAAAATTATTAAAAGTAGCCACGCAATCCGTATCAGCCTTTATCAACAAAATTGATGATGCAGCGTCCTTTGGTTATCTCGCTGAAAACAATAGCGATGAATTTGGTATGTCGTTCAGTGATGAAGAAAACGAAGATGGCTCGCGCAAATTGCAATTAACCGATAGTAATGGTGAGCCTGTGGATTTGGGTGATAACCAAATCAAAGCCAAAATTATGGATGCCAAAATCCAAATGGCGAAAGAGCAGCGTGCCATGTTGCGCGAAACTATTTTGATGGGCATCACGCGGTTAGTGGTTGAAAAAGGTAACGTTAAGGCATCGGTATTGTTTGATATTAAAGCGAGCGAACAAATTCAAAAATCAGACAAGGCGGCGATTCAGGAACTCAAATCATCAAGCAGCAGTATTAGTGCGAGCGGTGGTTTGCTTGGTTCTATTTTTGGTGGCCCCAAAGGTGGGCACACCAATAGCGAACGCAAAAGCAAAATTTCAGTATCCAGTGCGAAGAGTGTTGCCAGTACCGATTTGGCAGCGAAAGTCATGGGCTCGGTGGATATCACCTTTAAATCGGATTACTTCAAGCTGGATAACTTCGCAGCGCTTTACCAAAACGGCAATGACGGTGGTGCTCGCTTAGGGCCTAGCCAACAAGTGGTGCAACCGGGCGCACCGGGTGCTGCGCCAGCGGCCGTACCTGCGCCTGCGGTAGCGGGTCGGTAATCCATGGCGTTGGCACTCATACTGGCTCTCGACACAGAGCCAGAAGGTGTGCGTGTGCGTTATGACATTGGTAAAAACGTTTATGTGCGCTGGTTGTTGGGCGATGAGGAAACCGTCACCCGCAATGGGTTGCCCAGTTTAGCCAATGTCCAGCATCGCTCGCCGCTGTTAGAGCCGTTGCCTGCCGAGGCGCGTGGTCGCGGGGAGTTTGTGATCCCTAATGACCAGATCAGCGCCGAAGGTTGTTGGTTGCAGTTGTTGAGCTACCGCACGCGTGAGGGTGCCGGGCCTGCAGTATCGGCCATTACCCGTGTGCCTTATGTTGGCCGAAGAGCCAGTGACGACGACAGATTTAATGACATATCCCGATCCGATCTTGCACCGGATTTACCGGCGCCTGTGGGAATGGCTTTTAGAACAACCGGTATGGAAGGGCGTAGCCCCTCATCGCCTCAATTTGAGAAGGACAGAATCATGACTCGTGTTGCTTCTGCATTTTCACAACAAGTGGATAGCGTTCCCTTCGCATTGCGGGAGCGCTCCATGAGCAATGCCATGTTTACCGGTGCGGAGATCATTGGTGTGGTGGGCGCTTTAGCACCGCTGCTGGCGCCCGCCGTGGGATTATTGGCATCGGGAGTTGCTCCTGTGATCGGTCAAGTGGCCAACCAATTCATACGAACTATTTCGGGTGGAGCTGGTGGTGGTAGTTCCGGTGGCGGAACCAGTGCTGGTATTGGCGGTGTGGTGAGAGATGGTTTAGCGAACTTGGCCGATCAAGGTATACGTTCAGCGGGTACGGCCTCCCAGCAGTTACTCACCCCGGAGAATATCCGCCAGATTATGGGTGTGATTAATGCGGCACAGAATGGCACCTTAGGTGCGGCTCCTGTTGCTGCAGCTCCTGTGGCGGCGGCGCCAGTAGCCGTGGCAAGCAGTCTTTATCGTCGCCTTGGCGCTAGGCCTTATGCCCGTGCCGCTTCAACGACCACAGGCTACAGTCAGGCTCAGGTTGCGCCGGCCTTGTTAGCCGCTTTACCTGCCCTAATGCCCTTGTTGCAACAGGTGTTATCGCCACAAACTGTACAAAGTATTGTTCAAGCGCCTGAGCGCATGACCGGCCAAATTATTAACGGTATCACCGATTTTGCGCGCTTGGGTTTACAAGCGGATCAGCAACTCAATGATCATCTGCGTCAACTGAATCCCGGAGTGGATGATCCTGCTTTGCATCAGTTGCTTGCCGGTATGAGCATGGGTTTATCAGCTAGCCGCAATCGCAATTACAAGCGCGTTACCAGTGTGCGCGTACAGATGGATGAAGTACCCATGCAAGTGGTGTTTGGTCGCACCATGGCGCTTTATCAACAAGGCGTAACGTGGCAATTTCCAGCCTCGGTGGAAACACCACAATCCATTTCGAATGTGGACGTTTTACTGCAATTAAAGCAGGCCGATAATTTACGTGTGGTGCATGAAGATTCCGAAACGCTGGAATCTATCGCCAGTGGCCCATTGGAAGTCATTCCCAGTATTGATGCCAGCATCACGCAAAAATTAATTCCCAATAAAGATTACATTGTCGTGCTCAGTTTGATTTGGCGTAACAGCAAAGGTCAATTGCGCGGCACCTCCATGCAGCAAACTTTGAGTGTGATGGGGCAATACCGTTTTGATCGCGTGGAAGAAGCGGGCGAATTAATTCCGCTGAATGATCGTGAAATGTTCCGCGATTATTGGCATCAAATGTGGACATACACTTTTGATGACGAAACTCGTCGTGTCGATTTACACACTCGCTACTACCTAACGCTCAGTCCTGAACGCAATCGCAATGCCCGTGTGGATACCGATGTGCGCCGCGACGGTGAGGGCGCGCGTCAAACCTTGAAATTGCGCAGTGGATACGAGTACAGCGTATTTGCGCTCAACCATTTATTAAGCCGTTTAGCACCCGATCAAAAACCCTTGGACGAAACCCTGCTCAGCGCCATCGCCAGCAGCGATTTTGTCGAGCGTTTTAATCAAGCCGCACAGCACCAAGGTCAAATTCGCGGTCGCCCCGGTGAGAATGCGTCGCTCTGGGTTTTCCCTGTGATGAAATTACAAACCTTGTTGTTAGTGAAAGCAGAACAAGTGGATGACAACGGCGTGATTGGTAGCTTGGGTGAAGAACAAGTGGTGTTCCCCATGCCGGTGATGATGCACTTTGTGGGAGTAAAACAATCATGACCTATAGCCGTTCTTTTGAAGAGATCAATATCAGCGATCAGTTCCAAGGTTTTGAAATCGAATTTAATGACAAGGTCACGCTCTTCCCTGTGCAAGTTGAAAAACAAACGGGTTCTCGTTCTGCTACAAGAAGGCGTTCGGAAGAGTTTGGCGCATCTAACGTGCGCTCGATTAATTCGCGCAAAGCGAGCATAAGGCCGCGTTTTAGATGACCTATTTCATTCAGGTGAGTGACGATGGCAACTCGCTGATTTTTCCTGAGCGGGAAAGTTTTTTACCGGATGCGTTGAGCGTCCACGATGATGACCGATTTCCCGGTTTGGCGGAGTTGCTGGAAGATTTTTTAACCCCGCAATTGGAATTGGCCGCTGACCCACTGCAGCCAGAGCAAATGTTGGGATTGTTTGTAGAAAGACTCGCGTTAGATATGCCGTTGGAAATGCAAACGCTCAGAGAGAGTGATGGCGAAACAGAAAACCGTTTAAGTTTGGGTACATCACCACCGACCCAATGGATAGAAACTTCGGTGCAACCCGTGTTGCATCGATTGCGTGTAACCCTTGAGTTAGATTCGGAGCAGGCCAATGACGACCCGCGAAACCAAAGCTTGGAATCTTGAACAATTTTTGGATTCACTCATTCTGGAGCTGGATAAAGCACAGGATACGCTGGCGCTCAAAGGTCTTACTCGCAAGCTCACCTACACGGTGAAAGATGTGGCTTTGGATTTGAATATTTTTCCGGTGCTGGATAACGGCAAAGTGCAATTCCAAATGGTGAAACCCGGTGAGACGGGTGGATCACGAATATCGTTTCAACTGGGTTCGATTACGGATCGCCAAATTCGCGAAAACGCCAATGAACCGCCCAGTAATGACGATGTGGATTTGGATACGCTTGAAGACATGGATGAAGAGGTAAAAAACAGTTTGCGTAAAGTGGGTATTACTTCCACACGCGATTTGGAACGCATGGACAAGCGCAATATCAATTTGGAAAAAGTGGTGAAGGAAAAAACCGGCGGCGAAAAAAATCTGGATTACAAAGATTTGGCCAACATGATCAACAAAGTGCGCCGTCAAAAATTATCACCACAGTTATCGCGTATGAGTGCGAAAGAAGCGGGTGAGTCCGTTGAGCTGACGTTGCATGGGCGAAATTTTGTGTTGCAGCAAAGTGCGAATTATCCCTCAGCGATGGTAAATAACCAGAAGGCGGAAATTCTGCATGCGGATGCGGGTGAACTGCGCTTAAAAGTCCCGCGCGAGTTGTTACAAAACGGCAGTAATGCTTTAGCGATTGCACTCGATCCTTATGCGGTAGTGCAACTGAATGTGCAGTCTTGATTGATGGATGTTATTCATCGATTGCGCGTGAAAGGATTGAGCACTTCTTGTTTCAGACACGCCGTAAATACGTCCATGTAGGCTCGTCAAAAAAGTCCCTTTTTTTGACGGTCTGAAACAAGAAGTGCTCATTCCTTTTGGCGAGTTCAGTGGTACAGATTACGAAATTAATGTTACACAACTAACAAGGTGGTTTATGGGACGCGGTTTACGATCACTTGAGCAGTCACTGAAATCTCGCGGTGTGCGTCCGGCAGAAGGGCGGGCGCCAGAAGGTGCATCCGGTCTGAGTGCATTGCAGGAACAGATTGAAATAGTGCGCGGCCAACGTATCAGTCAACCCAGCGGCAGCTTGCGCGCGTTGGAGCAGCGGGTGTTGGGTTGCACTGTGGCGCGTTCGGCCATGGTTCCAGCTTACCCTGAACGGCAAACACTGCGTTTGGATCAAGAGCAGCTAGCGCCGGTGCAAATGCCTTATGTGCCTGATGCTTATCCGGTAGATGTGACGAATACACCGGTGGCAGCGAGCTACTTGTCGCACGGCTATTCAAACCAAGACTATCCATACGAATCACCGGAATCCTATCAATCCTCACAAGCCTATCAATCCTCACAAGCCTATCAATCCTCACAAGCCTATCAATCCTCACAAGCCTACCAATCACCACAGGCTTATGACTCCCAGAGTTATGCCCATCAACACTATGCGCCTGAATTTTCCGCACCGGATACAGGGCGTTTTCAAGTGGAATCCTTTGCGGAGAATCCCTTTGGTGATAACTCTGATGATCAAGGCGGTGGTGGGTTAACAATCCCCTCCATGCCCGCAATGCCCAGCATGGGGGAGCAGCCTGCCTTTCAAATACCGAATCAGGCGCGTACTCAAGCACCTTCGCTAATGCCCGTGCAACGCACGGGGGATGGGGCGTCCACGATTGATGATAGTGATTGGATCGCCGAGGCTCAAAGTGAGCGGCCAGCCAAAGTGACAGCAGCGAGCAAAAAATCGCTCAACCCCAGTTTGGCCTTGGCAAAGCAGGATTTTGAGCGTGAATTGGCTGCCATTTTAGGCACAGAGGCGCCACCTGTTGCTCAGGCACCAGACCCTCTCTTCAACCCCAATGCTGCGCATCAACAAACACAACAACCAGCTGCTGCTCCGGCAAAACCCGCCGCTGAACCCGAAGTGATTCACCCGAATCACAGTGTGTTTGATCAGATGGGTTTAGCCATGCGCTACGCCAATAGTTTTGATTTAGGTAATGTCTCCCTCAAGGATCGTTTTGAGCATTTTGAGCGGGATTTAGATGTGGATCGCAGCGCCGCTCATCGCCATCAGCCTGTGCAGGCGCAATCTATACATAACCCCTTTGTTGATCCCATGAATTTGGACGAATTTGATCTGGTCGCCGAGTTGGCAGAGATTGGTGTTGATGCACCTGCAGTGGTAGGGCAGGCGCCGCAAGCTCAACCGGTACCACCACAAACCAGCGAATCACAACAGCCAATCGGATCGCAACCAGTTGCAAGCGCGCCGGATGTTGTTCCCGTTAAACCCATTGCACCCCTAGACCCTAACTCTGATCCTAATTCTCCATCCAATAAACCAATTAACCGCACGGAAACTACAGCAGGTGACGACCATGAGTAATCGATTGTCTGATTTGGAAAATACCTTGGTAAGACGCGCGCCCAAAGCGGCGGCTCCCAAAAAGCGCCCACAAGCGCTCTATCCCAAAGCCGCAAAACCTTCGCGGGCTGTAGCTCCGGCTGCGCGCCAACACCAACCTCAGGCCCCAGCACCGGCACCGCGTGCGCCCGCTGCCTTGCCACCCGCACCTGCCACAGCGCCTATGGCTCAGGGTTTAAGTGGTAAAGTTTCAAGCTGGCGCCGCCGCTCAAGCCAGCGCGCACGTGGGTTTGATGCTATCAGTTACGATATTCCCGGTAATTTCTGGGTGATGGCACAACCGTCTGGCATGGCTTGCTGGGCAACGGTATTCACCATGCTGAAAAGCTGGCGTGTTCAGCAGCAAAAAACCATCGAACAAGCACTGGCAACGGTAGGCCAACGCTGGGTAGATATTTACCGTGCCGATACTGGTCTCTCTGGTGATGACAAGCCGACCTTTATCAGCACCGCCGGTTTAGTTGCCCAGCCACCCCAAAGCTACAGCATTCAAGGTTGGGAAAACTTGCTGCGCAATTATGGTCCCATCTGGGTTACTACCGATGAAGCACCCGGCGCTGCTTGGGCGATACATGCCCGCATCATCACCGGTATTTATGGCGATGGCACACCGGAAAACACCAAGTTCAAAATTGTGGATCCAGCGGGTGGTCGTCGCTACGAAGAATCCATTGCCGTCTTCATCCCTAAATACGAGGAAGAGGTGCGTACCACGGGCTTTATGCGTATTCAGGTAGTGCATTGGAGTGCTAATGCCACCAGCGAACAGCGCTCGCTCTCTTACAGCCGCAGTGTTGCCCCTCGCCATGCACCGGCACGCAGTTTCAGCAGCCAGCCGATCCGTAGCCGTGGTTTTGATTATTCCGCTGCCTTGGCGGCGCACCGCCAAGTACAGGCGCTCACCCAATCGATTGATATTCGTTACAACGTGCAAAAGGTGCCGCAACAAACTGGCTTCTCTTGCTGGGCGGCAGGTTTTGCGATGATCGTAGGTTGGCGCGATCAAATGAGTATTGACCCCTCCGAAATAGCCCGTGCAACGGGCTACTGGGCGCAATACCAGAATGGCTTGCACCCAGAGGATCTGCGCGTTATGAGCACGTGGGGTTTAGTACCCGCACCCCTGCAAACTCATACCGTAGAGAGCTTTGCCAATATGCTGCGTCGCTATGGCCCATTGTGGACGGCTAGTGCAGAGCCAGGCCCGCATATTCGCGTGGTTACTGGTATTCAAGGCGATGGCACGCCCGATGGCACTACTTTGTTTATCAATGATCCATGGGAGCAGGGCATGACCAGCTTCCGCCCTTCAAATACTGGCTCACAGTACACCGAGACCTATCGCCAGTTTGTGGAGAAACAATCTACCTTGGCGGGCCAAGAAGCTAACTACAGTGCACCGGTCTATGTCGCTCACTTGCCACATTTACCGGCGTGGATGAACTCACCCGCTGCGCAAAGTTTTTCGGCCTATGTCGGTCGTTCCATCGCGATGGAAGCACCGTCCAACCCCGAGAATTATCAACTGCTCACATCCGGCGTGTGGAATAGCAATTCCACACTGCAAGTGCGCGGCGGTCAGGGCATGTGGTTCAAAATTCGCAACACCAATGTACTGGGTACCACCATCCGTATTACTGACCAAGCGGGGCAGGTAAAACAATCGGTGATTTTGCCCGCGAGCAGTGTGGAATTTGTGTTCGCGATTTTTGGCAGTGAACCTATGGGCTGGCGATTTGATATCAGCACGGAGAGTGATGCGTTTATGGTCACGTGGGAATTGTGGAGTACCTGGATTCCGGGCATGCCGCCCAATAGATAAGACCTTTGTGCGTGGCAGGAAGGCCTGCCACCTAAAAGCTCAGTGATAAAACACTGGGCTTTTTTTATACAATTTTTTTGCCTAGGTACAGGTATTTTTGATATCTCTGGCGTAGCCTTGTGCTGCGCTGTGTTTTTAGCAATCATGAGCACATAATTCCCTGCCAAGCACGGCTATTTTGCGAGTAATGCTCATGACCCCACGCAATTATTTATACCTACTAAAAAAATACGACGAATACCAACCGCAAATTGAACGCTTGTTGGAATCTATCATCACCGCATTACCGCCTACCAAATTAGAAAGTTCAAATGAGCATTTAGTGGAAATGGTCAATCGTTTGCACCTCTCCTATCCCTTTGTAGAATTGCTCTATTGTGTCGATGAAAAAGGCATGCAAACCACAGAATCCGCCGCAGCACCGAACATTGCTGATTCAAAACGACGCGAACCAGGCTTAAATTCAGATCGCAGTAATCGCGTCTATTACACATCAGCACGCGACAATGCATCCCCCACCACCGTAACACAACCTTACTTATCCAGCGCTACGCATCAACTGGCTATTTCAGCTGTACAACGTTATGTATCACTCAGCAGCGCCAATGCTTATTTGGTGATTAATTTTAATTTGGAAAAGCTCATCACCTTTTTAAATGGCGACAGTTTGCGTCGTGTGGTACATCCGTTCTTCCAAATTATTTACGGCATTATTGGTGGCTTATTGGTGGTGGTATCGGGTTTACTATTATTCTCCGCTATTCAATCGCTCGTCGATGTTGTGCATGAACACACCAACACGGCAACCCAAGCGTTTCACCTCGTCATTTTAATTACCTTGGGGTTAGCTATTTTTGATTTGGGAAAAACGATTCTCGAAGAAGAAGTGCTACTCCACAAAGATATTCACCATTCAGGCTCCACGCGTAGAACCATCAGTCGTTTTATGTCGGCGATTGTCATTGCGGTTTCCATTGAATCGCTCTTGCTCATGTTTAAATCGCTCCTCGGCGATGCAACCCATTTAAATTCAGCGGTACTGATGTTGTTCGCAGCAGTGGCTTTGTTGGTGGGCTTGGGCGCTTATTTAAAATTAACGAGCGAGAAGAAATAGATTTTCCGTATCTTTTTTATTTTCAGTTGACATTATTTTTTAAAAGGAACACCCGTGAGTACAAAACATAAAAATGCCTTTGTCTGCAATGAATGCGGCGCCGATTACAAAAAATGGCAAGGCCAATGTACGGAGTGTGGTGCATGGAATAGTTTAAGTGAAGTGCGTTTGGGGCCAACGCCAGCTAACCGTTCAGCAAAGTTTGAAGGTTATGCTGGGGGTGCTTCCGGTAATAAAATTCAAACCTTGGCAGAAATCTCCTTACACGATTTACCGCGCTTTAGCAGTGGTGCAGGCGAGTTTGATCGTGTGCTCGGCGGTGGTTTTGTGCCTGGGTCGGTGGTGTTAATTGGCGGTAATCCCGGTGCGGGGAAATCAACGCTACTACTTCAAACGCTCTGTAATTTGGCGCGCACCATGCCAGCACTTTACATCACTGGTGAAGAATCCTTACAGCAAGTGGCTATGCGCGCGCAGCGTTTGGGGTTGCCTACAGATCAATTGCAAATGCTAAGTGAAACCAGTGTGGAAACCATTTGTGCAACGGCGCAACAAGTGGCGCCCAAGGTGATGGTAATCGACTCTATTCAAGTCATGCACATGGAAGATATTGCATCGGCACCGGGTTCCGTTTCCCAAGTGCGTGAAAGCGCGGCTTACCTTACACGTTTTGCCAAACAAACGGGCACGGTATTAATTTTAGTAGGGCATGTTACAAAAGACGGTTCACTTGCCGGCCCCAAAGTATTAGAGCACATGATCGACTGCTCGATTTTATTAGAAGGCGATAATGACTCACGCTTTCGCACTTTGCGCGGCAATAAAAATCGCTTTGGTGCCGTCAATGAACTCGGCGTATTTGCGATGACCGAGCAGGGCATGCGCGAAGTGAATAATCCCTCTGCCATATTTTTACAGCGTGCGGAGGAAGCTTCATCCGGTTCAGTGGTGATGGTGATGTGGGAAGGTACACGCCCACTGTTAATTGAAATTCAAGCTTTGGTGGATGATAGTCACTTAGGCAATCCGCGCCGCGTTGCCGTAGGTATGGACCAAAACCGTTTGTCGATGTTGCTTGCGGTGTTGCATCGCCACGGTGGCATTATGGTGGGCGATCAGGATGTATTTGTGAACGTGGTCGGCGGTGTAAAAGTCATGGAAACCAGTGCAGACCTTGCAGTGTTGCTGGCGATTGTTTCCAGTTTTCGCGACCGCATTTTGCCACAGGATTTGATTGTGTTTGGTGAGGTGGGTTTATCCGGTGAAATTCGCCCAGTGCCGAGTGGTCATGAGCGGTTACGTGAAGCGGCAAAACACGGCTTTAAAAAAGCGATTGTGCCCATTGCCAATGCTCCGCGTGAAAAAAATCTGGGTATTGAAGTGATTGCAGTAAAAAATTTGCAGGAGGCGTTGAACGCGTTGTAATTGCGGTAAGGCTATTTTTTAATGGCTAGGGTTTTTCGAGATTAAAAATCACGCGGGTATTATTTTGGATTTCATCGGTGGCATAGCGGTGTTCTGGAATACTATAAAACAAACGATCAAAAGAGCCATCAGCTTGTGCCATTTCTAGCCCTTTGAGTATTCTTTCTGCCAGTTTTGGATTTTTAGGGCTGACATAATAATAAATAGGTTGGTGATAATGCAGCATGACTTTATCGGCAACGGTAAGGTGCAAATCGCTGTGTGTGATTAATTCATGTTTAATTTCTTGCATGCCTCTGGCCATATAATCAAAGCGTTTGGCGGCGAGCATTTTAAACAGCGGTTCGTAGGCCCAAGAAGTGGTGTAGGGAAGGTTGTTCGTTTTTAAAATCAAGGTATCGGACCAGTGAATTCCTGTACCAGCTTTAAAATGGCGCAAGTCGTCCAGTGATTTAATATTGGCAAATTTTTCTTTATCTTCTTCGCGGATTAAGAGTACGCGATATTCATTTAATCCCCTCAAAATATTGAATTTTATCGGCAGTAATTCTTGATCGCGTTGAGGTGTTGAAGAACTCCAGAGCACATCGATGCCATTCCCTTCGCGCAATAAGCTGCGTAGGCGTTCGCGGCCAAAGGGTTCTTCAAAATATTGAACAGACGTTTTTCCGTAAGTGTCTTCTGTTTTTTGTAGCGCTAACTTCAATAAATTTTCAGGATAATAATTGGCTTCGCTGATACCTTGGGCAGTTTCATTAGGGATTATGATGCGGGCCTCCGCCGAGGAGTTGATAGTGTCAGCGTTGGTGACTTGCTTTGTGATTGATGCTTCTTGTGCAGAGGCTTTCTCAATAAAGAATGCACAACAGAATGCCAGTAACAATAATGGATATGTCCGGCTGTTAGTCTGCATAGTGGGGTTGGTGTCACTGTTAGTGATAATTATGGATGCTTTCTGCTAGCGGAATGCCTATCAACCTGTTGCAGTCATTCAGCCATGTTGATCAGGTTTAAACACTGGCGCACTAAACACGTCGAGTTAAACACTAGGTCGCATCTTGGGATTCAATGGTTGCTAAGAGTTGCTGCAATAGCGCTTTGTCAGCTGGTGTGTCGGGTTGACACTCAACGCCAACAATATGTTCTTTAATATGCGCGATTCGACCATGAAGATGCAATTCTTTTTTAGCATCACTCGGGGTTAAAACGCCATCCAGTGAAATGTGAATGCGTAGAGTGTCGTCTTTGCGTAATAAATGTTCGTCTAAAATCGCCAAACGCACACCCAGAGCAGATATGTCTATTAAATGTGCCTCCCATTTTTTGGTGGAATGAACCATGTCTGCATAGGTGCGTAACGTAAAACGAGGAGATTTACGTTTATCTTCGTCGCTGAAACCATCATTAATCGGGCTGTGTTGGTTTTCATTGATCATGTTATTCGACTCCAATTAGGGATTAGTGTCGCCTATCAAATCCGACAGCTCGCGCTCTGCTGCATGAGCATTCCCTAAGTTGAGTTCAATTAAACGCCGTAAATGACACACACTGTCGATATCAATGGCCACACATACTAAGCCAACTTGGTCATTGTGTTGATGGGCTACGCTGACAGACATCGCAATAGTGGTGTTATCTGCCAGAATAATTTTTACTAAAATAGGTTTATCGGCACAAATGTGTTCGGGTAAGGTGTTTTGCAGAAGCAGGCCTTTGAGTGAAATATCCAATAGGGTGGCGTGCCAGTGATAATCGTATTGAGCAAGTTCAACACGAGCATCAAATAATACTCGGCTGAATTTGCGGCGTTCATTATTGCTATCGCTCATAAAATGCTCTTTATCCATGATGAACAAGGCGAGTCACCGCGTTTTGCTATGATCTGCCCGCTTTTCTAATGTTATGCTTTGAGTGTAGCTGTTGCTGAGGCTTTCGCCATCCATTCGCCGCCGCTTTGTGCTCTGATTTTGAATGGGTTTGCGCTGTTCAAATTACCACCTTGATGATTTGGCTTCTCTTTACGCATTAAAAAGAAACTATAAAAGACTGATTGTTATGTACGATTTTCGGATAGGCATTGACTTGGGCGGCACAAAAACCGAAGTCATATTGATGAATGGCGCGAGCCAGCAAGTGTTTCGTCATCGTATTGCCACTCAGCAGCATAGTTATGCGGCGCTTTTGGATTCAATTGTAGAATTGGTTAATCTCGCTGAAACCGTTGCCGGTTCGAATGGCCTACCTCTGGGCGTGGGGGTTCCTGGTACTGTAACGCCCGCGGGTTTGCTCGCCAAAACCCGTTATGAATGGCTCAATGGGCAAGCGTTTGCGGCGGATTTGTCAACACGTTTAGCGCGCAAGGTTAAGGTTGCCAATGATGCCAATTGTTTTGCGCTTTCAGAATCCATGGATGGTGCGGGTCGTCATCATGCGGTGGTTTTTGCAGCAATTCTCGGCACGGGTTGTGGCGCTGGCATCACTTGTGAACGACGAGTGTTACAAGGTGCTAATGGTTTGATTGGCGAATGGGGGCATAACCCACTGCCTTGGGTAACCACAGAAGAACTGGAATCGCGCCATTGTTATTGTGGTAAACGGGGTTGTTTAGGGCGGTTTATTTCGGGTACTGGTTTGTCGCGCTCTTACGAACATCGCACAGGTGTGAAACTGAGTGGCGATCTCATCAATCAGCGCGCGCGCGCAGGTGAAGCTGTGGCGCAACAGGTGATGAATGCTTATATAGATCAATTGGCACGGTCATTGGCGTCAGTAATTAATGTATTGGATCCCGATGTTATTGTTCTCGGTGGCGGCTGCGCCAATATCACCGAACTCTACACAGAAATTCCGCTGCGTTTACCCGCTTATGTATTTGGTGGTGTTTGCAATACACCTGTGTTGCCTGCTGTTCACGGCGATTCCAGTGGCGTGCGCGGTGCTGCTTGGTTGAATCCGCTTGAATAAATATAAGGAATGTTCAATGCGTGCGTGGTTTATGGTGCGATCTATGTGTGTTTGCTGCATCTTATTGATGTCATGGGCGCACGCAGAAATGCCATCGTCTGTACCGCAACGCATCGTCTCCATTAATTTATGTGTTGATCAATTGCTCTGGCAATTAGTGCCGCAGGAGCGTTTGATTTCTATCAGTTATTTGAGTGCGGAACCACTCTGGTCACCTATAGCGCCGCATGTGCAAGCCATTCATCTTAATCATGGCTTGGCTGAAGAAATTATGCCGCTCAACGCTGATATTATTTTTGCAATGCCATTTGATTCACCCGCCTCAGTACAATTATTAAAACGCTTGGGTGCTCCGGTGGAAATGGTAATACTGCCCAATAGTCTTGCTGAAATTCCACAGCAAATTATCCAACTCGCTGGTTTGGTTGGCGAAGAAACTAAAGCAAAAGTCTTGATTGAAAAAATCAACCAACCGCTACAAGCCTTGGATGTATTAAAGCAAAGCACCCTAGCGCGTACGGCATTTTGGTATTCATCCAATGGTGTAGTGATCGGCGGTGGTACCTTGGAACATGAATTAATGATTCGTGCAGGTTTACGCAACCTCGCTGCCGAACAAGGTATTGATGGTTTTACGCCCTTGGATATTGAATTGCTGATTGCCGCCAAACCCGAGTTGCTTATTATTGAAGAAAGCAACAGCGAGGCATTTTCATTGGCACGTGAATATTTAGCGCATCCTGCATTAGCGCATCAAAAAATGCGCATCATTCGTTTGCCCGCAGGGTTATCGGGTTGTGCTGCTGCCACCGTGGGTGAAGTGGCAGATGTGTTACAGCGTGAGCTGCAATAATCTGAATAATTAAAAATAATTAAGAGGTGCTGTTTGCAAAAAACCTATTCATTTTCATTACTGGTGATTGGATTACTGGCGAGCATTTTATGCGCGAGTATTTGGTCGCTGAGCACGGGTGCCGCTGATTTATCCTTACTATCTGGCCTACAACATATTTGGATAGGTGATGAAAGTCTTGAAGCGACGGTAATTGGTCAAATTCGGTTTCCACGCTTAATTCTGGCAATGATTGTAGGGGCAACCTTGGGTATGGCGGGTGCTGCTATGCAAGGGTTATTGCGCAATCCTTTAGCGGATCCGGGTGTGTTAGGTGTTACCAGTGGTGCAGCTTTGGGTGCTGTGTGCGTATTGTATTTTGGTGTTGCGGCGAGTGCATGGTATTGGTTGCCGGGTGCGGCGATTGTGGGAGCACTTTTGGCATTGTTACTTGTGTATTTATTAGCGGGAATGCACAGCAGCATGCTCGCATTAATTTTAGCAGGTGTAGCTATTAATGCGATTACCGGTGCAATGATTGCAGTTGCCTTAAATTTTGCACCGAGTTTGTACGCGATTCAGGAAATTGTATTTTGGTTGATGGGCTCACTCGCGAATCGTCATATGGATCATGTATTCATCGCCTTGCCTTTTGCGCTTATAGGTTGGCTATTGATGCTCAGTCGCCATCGTTTTTTAGATGCCTTGAGTTTAGGTGAAGAAACCGCGACTTCGTTAGGTTTTTATCAACAACGCGAGCGCGCTATTTTGTTAGTCGGCATTGCACTCAGTGTGGGCGCTTGTGTGGCAGTGAGTGGCAGTATTGGTTTTATTGGTTTAATTATTCCTCATTTATTTCGGCCACTGGTTGGTTATCGCCCCGGGCGATTAATGTTTGTCAGTGCGTTAGGTGGTGCTTTGTTATTACTCTTGGCGGATATTTTGGTTCGTTACATGGATATGGCGCGTGAATTGAAATTGGGTGTGGTTACTGCCATTCTCGGTGGGCCATTCTTTTTAGCATTAATTCTAAAAACGCGTGCGAGGTGGGTGTAGTGACAATACCAAACGCACAGGTCAGTTTGCATGCGCGCACACTGAATTTCGAGTGCGACGGCAGCCCTATTTTGCAACAGGTTGATGTGAGTATTCATGCAGGCGAGTTTGTGGGTTTAATCGGTCCTAATGGTGCCGGAAAAAGTTCGTTACTGCGAATCATGGCAGGTTTACTCACAGCAGATAGTGGCTCCGTCGAAGTCAATGCGGGTCAGCAATCACCTCAACGATTGAGCGCTATTCCCGCAACACAACGCGCGCAATTACTCGCTTATTTACCACAGCATGAAATACCCGCGTGGCCATTGGAAGTTGAACATTTAGTTGGCCTTGGGCGTGCGCCTTGGCACAAACCTTTGAGTGGAAAAACGGTGCAAGATCGAGAGGCCATTGAACGCGCATTAACCTTGACTGAATTAATACATTTGCGTCAACGCAGGGTGACTAGCTTATCCGGTGGCGAATTGCAGCGCGCATTATTAGCACGAGTTTTTGCCGGTGAGCCTAATATTATTTTGGCAGATGAGCCTATTGCAGCACTTGATCCTTATCATCAATTACACATGATGGAATTACTGGCAGAGCATGCGCAGCAGGGTGGAAGTGTCATGGCTGCGTTGCATGATTTAAGTGTGGCAGCACGTTTTTGTTCACGTTTAATATTATTGCATCATGGTAAAGTGGTTGCGGAAGGTAATCCTATTACGGTATTGACCACAGAAAACCTTGCTCAGGTATATGGCATAGAAGCGTATGTCGATTGCCGCGATGACGGTGTTGTTATTATTCCTCGTAAACGAGTTATTCATTCATGAATGCACCTTTCTTTAATGCAACTGTCTTTCGTCGTTTGGCGAATTTATGGCCGCCATTATTTTTTTCTGGCATTAAAGCAACTCACGTTACCCAAGACTATCGCCGTTTTGATGTCACGCTAAAACTGCGCTGGTACAACCGCAATTATGTAGGGGTTCATTATGGCGGTAATCTTTATTCCATGACCGATCCTTGGTACATGCTGATATTGATGAAGAATTTAGGGCGCGATTATTTTATCTGGGATAAAAAAGCCGAAATCGAATACATAGCACCGGGGCGCAGTCATGTACATGCGCGCTTTGAAGTCACCCAAGAGGAGCTCAATGAAATTCGTGAAAAAACCGCGAATGGTGAAAAATATTTCCCACAATTTACCGTGAATATTCTGGATACCAACAACGAATTGGTTGCGCGAGTTAGACGAACGCTCTACATCAAGCAAAAACCCAGAGCGAGAACTCCAAAGGAGTCATGAGGTTTCAGCTTCATAATTTTTTCAGCGCTGTCTGTATTGTTTTATGAATCAAGTTTGAATATTATGCGCGGAGCTGTTGAGCTAAGTGCCATGATTGGTCAAATGTATTGTTGTTAGCATGTTAAACGGATTTGAAAAAGTTTTAAATCACTGTTGTTTTCACAGCATTTCTCGTTTTCTTGTTTGGCTTCAGACGTCTCTCCGATTTACATCCGCACTGTCTCTCTTCTCTAAAGTCTCGGCGTTGTTGATCTTTAATTGAAATAGCACTACCCAACCCCCGCTTGGTTTTGCTGATCGGGGTATTTTTTATTATTGCTGTATGATGTGTATGAAAATAAGGCGTGGATTGAAATTCAATTATTCTGTTGTTGCTCTTTGATGCTAGGCTAATACCATCATCTTTTTTTATTTTATTGAGTTATTTTTAGGGGAAATAATAAATATGAAGTCTAATTTGTTTGTTGTTATGGGGGTTGGTTTGTTCTTAAGTGCCCCTGTATTTGCTGGGGAATTGAGCTATTCCGGCTTGGAGTTTTCTGTGGCTAATATTCAGAACGGTAGTTACACCGATCAAGGAAAAGGTGTTTCTCTATCTTATGAAATTGGTTCCGTCCTGTACGTCGGTGCAGGAATGTCGAAATCTTCTGTGCTAGGTGATGACCAAAAAACAACAGTTTTTGGATTTGGTTTGCATCATTCATTGAGTTCTACTGCAGATATTTATATGAGTATCTCTCAGGTTAAGGCTGAGATAGAGGATGAGTACGATGGGGAAGTTATTTCAGATACGGGGAGTAGTATGGAATTTGGTTTGCGTAATAAAATCGGAAAGTCTTTTGAATTAAATCTTGGTCTAGAGAATCTTTCTGTTTTTGATGAAACCCAAATAGGGGCTTTTGTTGGTGGTCATTTTTATGTCGCACAAAAGGCCAGTTTGGGGCTTAGTTTAGGCTCTGTAGATGATTACAATGTGCAAGAGTTGGCGCTTAGGGTTTATTTCTAAAAAATTATGTTTTTACAAGCATGCGAAAATTATTCTTGCAGAATTGTATAGTATTTTTATAAGAGTAATTTTCGTATGATGTTGAGTTAAATTTACAGATTTTTTTCATGCGCACTCCTTAAAATTCAAACTCAAGATTGAGGCGTAAGTTGTTGGTGGGGGTGTCGTTGTCTAGCCCACATAAAAAACCCAGCTCCCAGCGTAATTGTGTGCCTGCCGACAGTTTATGTGCGCCGACTAAAGTAGGGCCTGCGGCCCAATCTTTATCGTCTAAATAAAGTTCGAGTGCGGGTTCAAAGGCTGCATTTTTACGGTAGCGAAGTTGACCACGAAGTGCATTTTCTATTTCGCTTTGAATGTCATCGCCAAATTCATAGCCTAAAAAAACATTGGCGGCTAATACCCAGCGGCTGGTGAATTCTTTTTCCCACAAAATGGCGGCAGCCACTTCTTGTGCATTAATGTCTTCTGCTGTGCTGAGTTCTACTAAGGCTCCCCAATCCGATGCGTATTCACCCTGTTCTGTTAGTTGCCATTTTAATTCGGCTTCGTAACTTTTAATTTGCTCGCCATCGTGCGTCAGAGATTCGGTGAGCACATAAATTTCGGTGAAAAATTTATCCGTCCATGCATAGCCGAATCCGAAACTTTGTAAATTAATGGTGGTGTTGTCTATATCCCGCGATATGAGGTTGTATTCAAATTCGCGTTCATGTTCTTCTACATAAGGGTGATACACGCGACCCATGTCCGCATAGCTGGCCGTGCTACAGATTAACACTGCCAGTGGGATTAAATGGCGATAATTGAATAAACAGCAGGTTATATTACGCATAAGTATTTTCTCGCAAACGCCAGTAATGCCAGCCTGTGCCTAGCACTATTGGGGTGATAGCTAGGATATAAAAAATGCCTTGGGTCGCTGTGGGTTTTGCATCGTATCCAATGAGTGCGTAGAGAAAGGCTCCCAGCCAAGATTCTTCGCTCACTAAAAAGGACGAATCCCAAATGGGGGCGGTAGAATCTAGCCAGCCAATTTGCATTAATTGTTTTGCAATTTGCATGGCTAATCCGCCAGTAATGAGGGTAATTACCAGTAAAAATATCGGCAAAAATGATGTATTTGGCATGAAGGCAAAACAATAATAAGCGATAGCGCCCATGCTAATACCTATGCCCGCTCCAATCACGCCCCCGATTAACGCGCTGTAAAAAACCGTAGAGTCCTCACTAAAACTAGAGAGATAAATAATAATTTCAGAGCCTTCACGGGTGGCTGAGCAACTCACGGTGAGTATAAGTAAGCTGTAAATTAACCCATTATTTTTCGCAGGAATACTTAGTAGTTTGTGAGTCTGTGGTGTTGATGAACTTTGTGGCGATAGCACCGCTAAGCTCAATGAAATAATGCACAGAATCACGGCGAGATAGAGTGTGCAATCGAGGAGTTCTTGTCCGGCACCTTCTACAGCATCAGCGATAGCATAGGCGTTATGAGCCATGAGCCAAGAACCTAACGCGCCACAACCGATTGCCGCTAGTACCCAGCGATAATTCAATTGTAGTTTGTGACAAAGTGCGAGTAGCAAGCTGATCAGTGTTGCCGCTTCTAACACTTCACGAAACACCAGCAATAATGCATCGACCATATCAGTTCTCCACCCGAATCATGCCCTGTGCCGTTTTAGGATTGAACTCGCCGAAAAAAGGATAATCCCCTGCAGGCAGTGGGCCTACAAAAATGATTGCTTTAGCTCCGCCCATGATAATTTTTTCACGATTGAGTTCGTAACTTTCAAACTCTTCGGGCGTGCTGTCGTTATTTTTGACAATAATTTTTACTTTGGTGTTGGCGGGAATTACCAATGTTGATGGCATAAATAAATGATTTTGAATTTCTAGCGTAAATACAGGGACTTCAGCCTGAGCGACACTGGAGCATAGGGCTACGCCACAAGCGCAACCATAAATCAGCTTAACTAGCTTTTTCATTTTCTGACTCCATATTCATCTTCGGGCGTAACAGTATCAAGGTGGGTATTTTTTTCAGAGTCATACTCGGTAATAGTCGATGGCTGCTGAAAAGATTTGTATTGGTTTTTATTACTCGAAGGCGCTGCGATAGCTGCAAAAGTCACCATAACCAGTAGGCCATGTTCAAGGCGCGATTGAGTCAGCTTTATTTGTGCGCCATGTAAATCCACTACTTGTTTAACAATCGATAAGCCCAAACCACAGCCGGGAATTTGCGAGTTATGATGATCGCCGCCAATGCGATAAAACCGATCAAACACGCGATCGTATTCGCCGTTCGGAATTCCTGGGCCATTATCCATAATTTCTACGACCACATTATTGCCACGCAACCAGGTGTTTACATGAATATGTCCTGAGCGGGGAGTATATTTAATGGCATTGCTCACGAGATTACTCAGTAATGTTTCCAGTGCAAGCCTATCACCCGATACCCAGCATTCATCCCCCTCAAATTCAATTTGATGATCTTTTGCGATGAGTGCTTCGCTTTGATCAACAATCACTTGTTTTGCTAATTGACTGATATTGACTGGTTCAAACTTACCCATGAAGTGATCCGGTGTGACGCGATTCAGCATTAATATTTGCTCGACCAAATAACTCATGCGTTCAATGCCGGCTTGTAATTTCAAAAGTGCCTGAGTGGATACCTGTGGTGCATGCAATAAGTTTTCACAGTGAATTTTTAATCCGGCAATAGGTGTGCGTAATTCATGGGCTGCATCGGCAGAGAAACGTTTTTCGCGTGCAAATGAGGCATCTAATCGAAGCAGTAACTGATTCGCGGAGTGTGCTAATTGTTGTAGCTCAATGGGCATTTGTTCTTGCGCTAGGGGGTGTAAATCGGTTGCTTCACGCAGTTGTAATTCATGGGCTAAGCGAGAAACGGGTCGTAAACCAAAACCTAATAGCAACCAAATAATGACACCAATAATCGGTATAGCCACTACCATAGGATAAACCGCTTTCACAATCATGGATTCTGCCAGTCTAAAGCGTTGATCATCGCGCTCCGCAATAATAAACCACGTATTCTTATCGACACTAGGAACGACGAGTACATGCCATCGATAATGATTAAAATTGATAAAGGTAAAACCTTGTTGAAGAGGAGCAATCACTTCATCCGGCATGGCGTGTGAGCGTGCTAATAAACGCCCATCGTTATTGATCCATTGAAATTCCAAAGCGCTTTCGGCATCCGATAGGCGTGCTGGAAAATATACCGGCTTATCGGTGCTTTCGATTTGATTCAACAAACCTGGCAATGTGTAATTGAGTAAATCCACTTGTTGCAGCATGCGTTGATTAAACAGAATTTCAGCTTCTTTCATACTGCCAAGATACCCACGCACAGCCGCCACAAAATTAGCGAGTGTCACAATCGCTAACAAGACGATGACTAAAAAGCGACGGATAGATTTCATTCGCGTGGAACCATATAACCTATGCCGCGTAACGTGCGAATAAAATTATCGGGCAATTTTTTACGTAGATTATGAATATGCACTTCAATCGCGTTACTACTAATTTCATCGCCCCACGAATAGAGTTTGGCTTCAAGCCCTTCTTTTGTTTGAATAACACCGACATGTTCAATCAATGCTTTCAGCAGCATATATTCACGGCGCGATAAATTGAGTGGTTCGCCGTTCAAGGATACATCGTGATGAGCAGTATTCAGGCTTAAAGCGCCCACCGTAATAACCGCAGAAGAGGCGTTGCCCAAGCGACGCTCCAATACGCGTAAACGTGCGAGTAACTCCTCGCGGGCGAAAGGTTTTGTTAGGTAATCATCAGCACCACAGTCTAATCCAGAGACCTTGGCATCGGTATCATTGCGTGCGGTGAGAATTAACACTTGCGTATGTAATTTTTTTTGTTTGACGAGTTTTAATATCGTCATACCATCCATATCGGGTAGGCCTAAATCCAGCACGAGAATATCGGGCGGTTCAGCGACCACTTGAATGCTGGCTTCTTTACCGCTCGTGAGCCAGTTCACTGCAAATCCTGCTTGCTTTAAAGCACTGATAATGCCATCGGCGAGCATGGTGTCGTCTTCAACGAGCAGAATTTGCATGTGTCACTTATCCATCATAAATATTGTTTGGCTTTGGTTATGGCTGCTTTGATCTCATGTTTGCGACCTTCATCGGCAAGTTCCCGGCCTGCACGTGGTGCGGCGTGTAAGGCTTTCTCCAGCACGACCAATGCTTGCGAATATTGTTTTTGATCTAACAAAAAATCGCCATAAAAATAATTGGAATCTATACCGTCTGGATTATAGCTCAAGCCCTTTAATAACATAGCCTTTGCTTTTTCGTCATCGCCAAATCCGACTGGCCAGCCGGGCACTTGGTAATAGAGTGAACCTAAACTGGTGTAGGCTGAACCCATCATGGCATCGGGGCTGAGTTTAATCGCATCTTCAAACAATTTTTTAGCCTGTTTTACTTGATCCAGCGCGCCTAGGCCGCCTTTGGCGCCAGCATAGGTAGAGCGAATAATACCTTCCCAAATTAAATAGGGCGCTTCTTTAGGGTGTGTATTGCGCAATTGCTCAGCGTTTTTCACCAAGGTTTCGAAGGCTTTTTCCTGCTCACCCGCAGCTAGTTGGTATTTAATGACTGCCCAGCGATCTTGAAGTTGTGTGATATCGGTATTTTCATCTGCCCAGCTAGGAATCGCTGCACAAAGAATACTGAGACTTGCAGTGATAATGAAAAGTATTTTTTTCATGATGACACCTCATTTATAACGGGTTTGAGAGATTGTGTTGGGTGAAGGTGATTCAGTTTTTTCTTGTGTCGCTTTTTGTTCCACATTTTTTCCTTGTTCTTGTGCCGTTTTTGCATAGCGTCGAATAATCGGTAGCTGACTGCGTAACGCATTATCAATGAGTCGTGGGAACAGACTGTTGATGCGCAAAAAGAAACGTTCCGGCCAACCTATATTGCGATCGCGCATGTGTTTTGCCGTCAGCATTTTTTGTACGATGCGCGCGACAATCTCAGGTTCATCCATGGCATTACCTAACTCGCGGTTCATGTCACAGACTGCAGTGACATTGAGCGAGGTATTCGTGGCTCGCGGTGCAAGGTATGCCACTTGAATGCGGCTATCACTGAGTTCACGACGCAGTGCTTCACTAAAACCACGCAGTGCAAATTTACTCGCGCAATACGCACTAAAACCTGGGTAACCCAAACCACCAAAACTGGAGCCAATCGTTAGAATACGTCCACCCTCATTATTCATAAACGGCAGTGCGAGTTTGGTTAATAAAATTGTCGCGGTGACATTGGTGCTAATGAGTTTTTCAATCGCGTCAGGATCGTTGTCACTCAATAAACCAAATAAATTGACGCCAGCACAGTTGATTAATCCATCCAGTGGTTTTTTTAATGCCATGAGTGCGGTGCGAATAGTTTCACGGCCAGCATGGGTAGCAATGTCAGCTTGTAATACAAAACCTCGATGCTTTAACACATTAAGATCCCGTGCGACCGTTTGTAGTGTAACGGCTGATCGGCCTACTAAAATTAATGTGGCACCTTGAGCGGCCAATTCATGCGCGATTGCTTGGCCAATACCACCACTGGCACCTGTGAGTAGTATTATTTTACCGGTAAGATTTTTCATAGGAGCCTCCATTAAGCGGCTTGCGATATTGGTAGCTGTTCAATCGAGCGAAAAATATTGCCATACAAGGTAAAAAACATTTTGGCTGCATGAACAATGTCGTCTTTATCTTTTTGATCGGTGAGGCCGTTCATCAATTTGGCAAAAAACACCATATGTTCTTGATCAAGACTGCCGTGTGAGCGCAAGTAGGAGAAGGCTTTATTGGGCAGGCCGAGGTGTTTTTGAATAATGTCTGCTGCTTGAGTGGCTAAATTAATGCTGGTGCCTTCAAGCACATACACCATGCCAAAAAAAGCCATAGGGTTATTGCGCATGACAGTGTCATAAGCGTAAGCCACCATGAGTTCAGTCGCGGCATTAGGTTTGCCATAACGCACCGTATTTTTGTCGATATTGCAGGCCGCAATATCATTTAAAATCCATTCCTGATGGCCTAATTCTTCCTCAATATATTCTGCAATGGCTTCGCGGTAATTTTCTTTTTCGGCGGGTAGCCTGCTTCCTACGGCCATCAATAAAGGCACTGTATGTTTAACGTGGTGAAACGCTTCGGTTAAAAAGGCAATGTATTCTTGCAAACTAAATTGCCCTTGACCTATACAGCGTTGAATCAATGGGGCGCTTAATAAATAATGTTTCTCAGCTTGTGTTTCTGCTTGTAAACGATCAAAGAATGTCATAAATAGCTCCTGCACTAGTGCTGGTTGAGTCGATAGAATAGAGCGCAGTAATCACATCGCTGTAGGCTGTAAAAATGGCTGCGCGTCGTAAACGACCGTTGTCGGTTAAGAGTTGATTGGTGTGAGTAAAAGGTTCGTTGGCGATAATAAATTTTTGAATGCGTCCATAATCGGGCAGTGTTTTATTCAACTGTGCGATTTCATCCGCGATAGTGGCGGATGTTACGGTTGTAGAGGCGGGCACTATGATTGCACTACAAAAGGGTTTGGCATCTCCCACTAGCATGACTTGGGAAATGGAACGGCAGAGTGTTAATTCAGACTCCACCCATTCGGGTGAAATGTTGCGACCAAAACTACTGATAATCAGATTTTTCTTGCGACCAGTGATAAATAAAAATCCCTCGCTATCGATATAGCCCAAATCGCCAGTATCTAACCATTCTTGTGGCGCAGCAGAAGCATCTGTTAAATAACCGATAAACGTATTGCCTTTAACGTTAATACTACCGTCTTCGATTTTTACACTGAGGTGCGAGAGTGGTTTGCCAACACTGCCCGCTTTATCCAAGCCGGGTGCGTTTAAACTCACCACGGAAGCACATTCGGATAATCCATAACCTTCATAGACTGGAATGCCTTGTGCGCGCGCTTGTTCAATCAGTGATTGAGGTGTTCTTGCACCCCCAACGGCGATGAATTTCAATGAGCTGGGTAAGCTAATGCCATGATTTTTTGCGGCGACAAAACCTTGCAAAATCTGTGGAATGACAATCAAGCTATGAGGTTTGTAGTAATGCAATGCTTGTATCAGTGTTGGCATTGAAAGTTGTGAGCTTCCCGTAAGACCAGTGGTCTTCCCCGATAAAACAATAATACGTTTTCCTAAATACAAGGGCACATAAACGCCCGCCACATTTTCCAACAGTGTACTGAGTGGTAGCAGGTTTAAATGAGCACTGATCGCATCGGTGGTTTCTGCTGTGGTATAAATTCGTTCAGCTAATCCGATGCTGACATTCTCAAGCGCGGCAGACGATAAACAAACGCCTTTGGGGCTGCCTGTCGTGCCAGAAGTAAACGTAATTTTACAAACATTGGTTAATCTACCCAGGTTGTTATTCGTGTGTAGTGTATCCAAATAAACATGGTTGATCGGTGTTGCCGTGCGCGTAGCAATCGTGGTTACGTGGGCGGTGTCGCCACACGCTAATACGCAGGATAATTGTGCTTCTGTGATGACATGTTCTAATTGCACAGGTGAAAAAAAACGAGGCAGCGGAACTAAGGTGACATTGGCTTTCCACGCTGCTAAATCAGCAACAATCCATTCAATCGAGTTATCGCCCCATAATCCCGCGCGTTCAATATGACTATCCATAAGCCAAGTGGCTAAGCTATTTATTTCATCCACCAGTTCGGCGTAATTCAATTGATGATGGTCGCCTTGCAGTGCAATGTCTTTGGGGTGTGAGAGTGCATGTGACTCAATAGCCGTTAGAATTTTATTCATGATGAGCTTCCATACTGGTCAGCGCCAATGAAGGATTTTTTGCACGAAATTCTGTACACAGATTTTCAATTTGGCGATGAATCGCAGCAACAGTCGCGCGATACATGGGATTTTTCCGTGCGGCAAAAATGGCAGGGCGTATATCGCCAAACATGACTTCTGGCTGATTGTGATAATAACTACCCCAGCTGGCGCCACCATCGGGCAACAGGCTTGGGTCGGCTTTTGCTAATACCGTGGGTGAATAATGTAAGCGAGCTAAAAGAGCTTTGACTTCACGCGTTGCGGTAAACATCACCCAGTGATATCCCAAGCGTTCCATCAATTCGCCGATCACGATAAATAAAATTAAACTGCTGCCTTTCCATGTCGATACTAAATTACCAATTTCTACAATATGACGGCGATCAATGTGCGCCCCTAATTTTTTAGCAATGGCGTGTTCAACAGGTTCATCTAAATAGTGTTCTGCAAACAACGTGTTTTCACTGGCGGGCGATAAGCCAACCGCAGCACTGTAGTCTCCGCCGCAACGTAAGCTAATAATGTTGGGTAAAAAATGATGTACATGTGCATGGTGAACGTCTTCAAAACGCGCGCGAATATAATTTTCTACCTTGGCGCGTTCGGGGCTGTGCGCTGTTTGCAAATCAAAGCGCGGTATTTTTATGTGTGGCAAACGGGGTAAGTGCCAACTGTTTTGGGTTGAATCTTCGAAGTGGGTGGAGAGGTCTTTCATGGTTGCATCCTCAAAATGTCTATCTCAGGATGCACAGTAAAAAATGAAACTTAAGAGTAACTTAAGTTTTTAAAGAAGTGAGTTAATTCTGTTTTTTGTTGGATGATTAGGATCTTAATACAAACAACTCATAACTTTTTGTACTAAAACCGTGAGGCGGATAGGTAATATTAAGGATTTCTTAAGAAAAGTTAGGCTAAGTGCTAGCGCTCATCGTGATAAAGCGGTAGGTTTGCCGCCTGTTGAATTTGCTCAGGCTGTGTGAGTAAACGTGTGTATAAGTTCCTTTTCTCAAGGATTATCGCAGCACTGAATTATGCATTTTTTAGTCGAATTGATTAACAATTTATAGGGTTAGCACAATGGTTATCGCACCAGAAGTCATCGGGTATGTAGCAGCTTTTTTAACCACATTTTCATTTGCGCCTCAAGCGTTTTTGACATTGAAAACGAGAGATACCAAAACCCTCTCCTTGGGTATGTATAGCATGTTTGCGGCGGGTGTATTTTTTTGGCTGATCTACGGTATTTTAAAAAGCGATTGGGTGATTGTGACCGCCAATTTGCTAACGGAATTGTTGGCGCTGCCGATTTTAGGCATGAAGATTTATAACATCCGTCGCGGTCTTGAGTGATCCGTTTGCGCGGACAATCATCGCCGCTCAGGTTCTTGTTCACCGTGTTGATGATTGATTTGAAATGAATGGCTTAATGTCCTGGCTCTGTAACAAACCCTAATTTGAGAAGGCCAGCTCGCTGTATGGCGGCCATGGTTTTTATCACGTGTTCATAATCGACACTTTTATCGCCGTGAATATGAATTTCTGGTTGGGGTTGTTTGTTTGCTTCGGCGCTTAAACGTGTTTCTAACTCTTCAAAGCTGATAGTGTTTTCATTCCAATGAATCTGCGCCTCTGCGGTAATAGCAATATTAATGGTTTCTGGTTTTACTTCATTGGGTGTGTTGTCGGCGCGCGGTAAATCCACTTGCACCGAGTGTGTTAACACAGGGACGGTAATAATAAAAATAATCAGCAATACCAACATTACATCCACGAGCGGTGTCATGTTAATTTCGCTCATGACTTCTGTTTCGTCATCAAGTCCGCCGCCAAAGGCCATGGTTTAACCCTCTTTACGTGCTGTGAGTTTGGTGATATTGCTTTTGTTTTGCATGGGGCTGCCGGTAATAAAGTAGGCGTGCAATTGATGTGCAAAACGGTTGAGTTTATTCAGTACACCTTTATTGGCGCGGGTGAGGGCGTTGTAACCCAGCACAGCTGGAATCGCTACAGCTAAGCCTAACGCCGTCATGATTAAGGCTTCACCTACTGGGCCAGCCACCTTTTCAATACTCGCTTGACCACTCACACCGATACCGACCAGTGCGTGATAAATTCCCCACACGGTGCCAAACAATCCCACAAACGGCGCGGTTGAACCAACCGAGGCGAGAATTGCTAAGCCGCGCTGCAAGCGTTCCGCACTTTCATCAATAGAACCGCGTAAACAGGCGGTTAGCCATTCGCCAAGGGGTAAGTGGCCGTGCAAATCTTCTTTGTGATTACTGTGATGATCCAGCGCCGCTTGACCCTCTTCTGCCAAATGACGCATAGGATTTAAACGATCTTCACCTAAAGTGCGTAAGCCTTCGGCAAAGGTTTGGGCATGCCAAAAATCATTTAAGCCTTGTTGGGGTTGGCGTAAACGTATCAAGCCCCAAGTGCGCACCACAATGACCGACCAGCTCGCCACCGACATGATTAACAAGATAATGGCAACACTTTTAATCAGAATATCGCCTTGAGCCCAGAGTGAAGTAATGCCATAGGGTGAATCCATAGAAACCTCTCAATCAATCATGCAATGTAAATTCGACGGGTTGTTCGTACCAAAAATCTATGGGCTGCCCCGCTTGAGTTGCGGGTTGGTAACGCCATTTGGCGACGGCTTTTTTGGCGGTATCGTCCAAGCGTTTGTAGCCGCTGGATGTTTTCAGTTTGATCTCACCTACAGAGCCATCGGCCAGAATCAAAATCTCCAACACAACCACGCCCTCTTCGTGTAAGCGACGTGACATGCTGGGGTAGGTAGGGCTAGGGTTATTTAATGAGCCTGCCTCGGCGCGTGGCGGCACCACGCGGTCGGGTTTCGGCGATGAGAGCCTTGGTTCGTTGGTTTGTGGTACCGGTTCTGTGACGCTATCGGGTACTTTCACCGCTCGTTCGGATGCCGGTGCTTTGGGGCGCGGCTCAGGTTTGGGAGTTGGCACGGGTTTTTTCTCAGCCGGTGGGGGTGGTACCTCTTTAATCGGAGGTTCAGGCATAGGTTCAGGGGCAGGTTCGGGCGTGGCCATCACCAAAACCCCCTGAATGACTGGCAGTGATACATCCATCGGCTGAGGTGATGGTGTAGACATAATGACTGCCGCCAATGCTCCAATATGCGCAAACAGCACGAGTAAAAACGAGACTAAAGGGACAGGTCTATGCAGCATTTCACATCACTAAGTGATAATAGTAATGCTAATGATAATATTTCTCAATAAATAAGGCAAGGTCCTGAATTTGTGCTATCTGGCAGGCAATAAAGGTACTGATCATCCCTGGTCGCTGAATATCGTCGTGATAATCAGCGGTGGGGACGTTGATAATGGGGTTAACGATTCTTGAATGTTAAAAACGACCGCTCAATCCCACACTGAATGAGCGAGCGGGCAAGGGAGCTTTGTCTTTCAAGAATGAGGCGTGCACGCGTGCGTACTCATCGGTTAGGTTGTTGCCTTTAACAAAAATCTTGAGTTGATCGCTGAAGGTATAACTGAGTTGTAAATCCACGAGCGTGTAGGCATCGGTTGTGGATTCCATTGCGGCTGTATTGTCTTGCTCAAAATAATGTTGGCTGCTGATTTCGCCTAACCAATTGCCGACAGTGTATTCTGCGCGTGCCCCCATGCGCAGTGGAGGTATGCGCGGTAAATCACCGCCATTCGTTAAGCGTGCTCGAATGTAATCACTGGTTAAACTGAGTTTCAGCGGTGCGCGCACTTGCCATACAAATTCTGATTCAAAACCGTAAAGCTCTGCGTCGCGCGCTTCGTAAATATAAATGGGCAGATCACTACCGTGTTCTTCATGTTCTTCGTGCTCTTCTTCCGTTTCTTCCTCTTCGTGAGCATGCGTGCTTTCGATAGTTAAACCGGTTTCGGCGAGGTAATAATAGTTATCGATGGCGTTGTAAAAAGCGTTCAAGATAAAACCGGTATCGCCTTCAAATTTGCGCAGAGAAATATCAAGATTATTGGACGTTTCCAATTCCATATCCTGCTGAGCGAGATCGACATGAATCTCGCCTGGTTCTTCTTCTATCACGTCGAATAGCGCACCCACTTCGTATAAACCTGAGCCTAAGTGTGGGCCGAAAGACAGTATTTCTGCGGCTGAAGGTGCTCGTTCAGCATGGGTGTAGGAGAGTGCAAGGTTGTAACCGGGTGTGAAATCCCAAACTGCACCCGCCGAGGCGCTGAATGGATTGGATTCTTGGTCGGCAGCGAGGAACGGTAAGGTTTCGTCGGCGTGGTCATGATCACCCAGATCGACGGTGAGTTTGTCTGCGGTGATGGTGACTTGTTCGGTACGTACGCCCAGTTGAATTAATAGATCGCCAAAATGACGCTCTTCCATCAGCGCTGCCGCGAGCGTGCTGGTGCGGGTGGGGGGCGTGAATGCCTCTTCCCCGAGGGCAGAAAAATCGGAGTGTTTGTAGTGGAAACTCAACGCACCGCGCCAGTCAGCTATGGGATGGTGGAATAATTCCAGCCTTGCTTCTTGGGTATTGTTTTTGAACGTGGTGCCCACAACGCCGGCTTCTATTTCACTGTGTTCATAGTCGGTAAAACCAAATCGGCTGTTTACGGCACTGAATAAATCGTGGTTGAGTGTTAATTCACTGATGAGTTGCACACGGTTCTGTACGAGGTCTGCATAAACATCGAGATCTTCATCGCCATGGCTGTGGCCTGGAATACCGTACTGCCGTTCTAAGCGTCCATAAGAGAGACCGACAAAACCATCCTCTTCGATAAAGCTGCTGCCAAGATTAAACCCTTTCGCGTCGGCGGCAGAGTTCTCGAGTCGCCCAGAGTCTTCATGAGCTGCATGTTCTTCTTCGGTTTCCTCTTCGTGTTCTAATTCGGCGGGGCCGGGTATTTTGTAGTCATCCGCATCACGCCAGAATGCATCGGCATGCACACCAAGGTTGCCATAACCACTATTACCGCTCATGGAAACCACATCATCACTGGCAACAGAATCGTGTTCAACACGCCATTCGCCGTAGGTATCCGTTGCTCGCGGTACGCGATCATCGACAATGTTTACAACACCACCAATTGCACCACTTCCATAGAATAAGGTCGCAGGTCCACGAAGAATTTCGATTTGCTGTGCCGTTGAGGCTTCGGTTGCCACTGCATGGTCTGGCCCTACGCGAGAAGCGTCACCCGCATCCAAACCATTTTGACTAATCAGTACACGAGGACCCTCCAAGCCTCTAATGATGGGGCTGCTGGAAACGGGGCCGTAGTAGGAGGAGTGAACACCTACTTCGTGTTTCAAGGTCTCACCGAGTGTCGATGCTTGGCGATCACGAAGGGTGTCGCCGCTTAATACGCTCACCGGTTGTGCAGATTCCATATTCGATGCATGCCATGGCAAGCCAACTACATTCACAATTTCCATGGCGGTGTTACTCAGCACTAGCTCCACTTGCTCGCTGTTTTGATCGAGGTGAAATGTGCGGTGCATGAAATCGGGTGCTTTTACATGGATCTCTACGGTTTCTTCTGTTTGCGTGGGTAATTGGAATTCGCCCCGCTCATTGGTTTGGATCTGAACATTGGCACCGACTATATCGATACTCGCCCCCGCAATGGGCAGGCCTTGATCATCGCGTAAGGTTCCGTGAATTTGAGCTAAAGCAGAGTGGCTCACCGCCAGAATTGCCAAACATAAGGCTGACTTTTTCACTGTTTGATCCTCGATATACGTATACGCGCAGGTTAAAAATGAAGTTGTTTGTGATGTTATACTATAACAATTGATGGTTGCAACCTGCGCCATTGTTAAGAGGACAGGTGGGAAGAAACGATAAAGCCACCTCAAGGGTGGCTTTATCGGTAGGGATTACGGGGGATTTATTTGTTAAAAACTGATCTCGTCGCTGGAGAAGTAGATATCACCTGTTTCAACAATAAAAGTATTGCCATCATCCAGAGTGATCGTAATGGTGAAGTTTTGGCGATTGTTTTCCGGTTCTTGCAATAAATAGAGGCTCAGTTGGCGAGGGGCGGGCAAATTTTTACCTGCGAAGGTATCGATTGAGTCGTAAGGAAATTCTGTTGCTAAATATTTTATGGGAGCCAGCAAGCTGGCCAGTTCGGCGCCCGCCGGATACTCCTCTGAGAAGGCGTTATCGCTTGTCACCGAAATGCTCACCAATCGTTGACTGGCGACGGGTGGTAGTGGCGAGCAGGCATTCGCTTGTGGGAATAAGCTGAAACTCAGGCCACGGTCATTGCGACTGTAGTAGGTTTGATGGGCAGCATTCAGTTCAATGCCGAATCTTGACCACTCCACTCGCTCCAGGCCTCCGAGCGATGTGGGGGTTTGATATGCCGTTTTATCACCAATGGGTTCGTCATAACGGATATTACTGACTTCATAATAATTTACGAGGTAAGAGCTAGGTGCCCCTTGCTCGCAATTCGGTAACTCAACGATACCTACATCCCCCTTGGGTGGTTGATCGGTTTCTACCGGCTTGAGTATTCCTATATCGGTTTCAGTGGGGATATTTCCGCTGGCGGGAATCTCTTGATCGTTCTGATCCGCCTCTGCAGAGGAGCCGCCCCCGCAGGAGATGATTAACAGGCTGAGTATCAGAGTACTAGCAAGGGGGATATAGTTGATTATTTTCATGAACCATCCTCGTTATACTTTTGAATCCGTTATTCTAAATTTGGAAGCGCTATCATTCTATCAAGGTTATTGGCTCAATTTCGATCAATATTTTTCATGAGTGTGTAAATAAATGTTCACTACCGAGTGTCCTATTCATTAGCCCTCTTTAGTCCCCGCTGGGGTGGATTTTATCCCTACCACCGCTCCCTTTTTGACATGAAGTAATCAGTTCATGTTCATAGCGCTTGACGATCCATGTTCAACCCCGTAGTTTGCGCGCCCAAGGTGTCTGATGGGTGCGATTTGCATCAGGATCAGAGTCAATGGGAATTCGGTACGTTTTGTTGGTGTTATAAGAGCAAAGCAATTCCGAGACTGCCCCCGCAACGGTGTATAGAGCTTCTGCTCTATGAGTCCGATACCAGCCTTAATCACGGAGCCTTTGGCTCTTTTATTCACGATGTCGCGGAGGGCAACATCGGTGGAAATCTGTGTCGTTATATCTTGTAAAAGAGGCGTCTTTTTTCCGCGTTCCCTCCCTCATCCCTTTTTTTGGATTGAGGAATTTCATGTTATACAAATCATCTCGCTTTTTACGCGGCAGCCTAACGGCTGTTATATCGCTAGTTGCTATTGCTTCAGCCCATGCAGCGGATAATGAAGTGGAAACTGTTTACGTCAGTGCCACGCGCAGTGAGACAGCACAATTGCCCGTGGCAACACAAATTACAGTCATTAGCGCCGAAGAGATTCGTTTGACGGGCGCAAAATTATTGTCAGAAGTGTTGCGTACTCAAGCCAGTATTCAATTAACGGATTCCGATGGCAGCGGTGGCCGTAATGTCACTGCATCTATGCGCGGGTTATCGGGCGCGAATAACGTCCTGGTCTTGGTCGATGGGCGTAAATTAAATAATCCCAGCATGGCCGCGCCTGCTTTAAATACAGTATCGCTAAAAGATGTTGAGAGAATTGAAATTGTGCAGGGTAGTGCGGGTGTGTTGTATGGCGATCAAGCCATTGGCGGTGTAATCAATATCATTACCCGTCGCGCTAAAGCGGGTGAAATAAATGGTTTTGTTGGTTCGACAACAGGATCATTTAATCTGGAAGATTATACGGCTAGTGTGAATCAAGGTTTTGAGAATGGCTTGAGTTACAGTGCGTCTGCGCAAAAACGGAATGCTGATAATTATCGAGATAATAATCAAAATGCTTATGAAAATGTGTTAGGTAATGTGCGTTATGATTTTTCAAAAGGCTTTATATTTTTTGAAGGACAAGACGTGAATGATGAGTTACGGTTGCCGGGAACACTCAATGATACTGATGCAGCAGTAAATCCACGCCAAACTTTTTCACCTAATGATTTTAATAATCAAAATTCTGACATTCTTCGTTCAGGTGCTGGATATACACTGAATCAACAGTGGAAGATATTGGCGGATTATGTAAACCGTGATGAAGAAACAAGTGGTTATTTTTTTGGAGAAAATAGTTCGCACATTGACCAAATAACCTGGTCACCACGCGCAATCGGTGAGTGGGATCTACCGCAGGGGACATTACTAGCAACCCTGGGATACGATAGTGTTGATGTTGATTATCGGCGCAAAGATATTATTGTGAATGAAATGCAAATTACGCAGAAAATCGCCGATGTCTATGGGCAAGTGATTGTCCCTGTTGTTGCGCCTCTTACTGTGACACTCGGTGCTCGTGAGTCAACAGTAGATGATAAGGGGGCATCGATAGTGGGTAACAACATCACAACTAAACAAAAAGAGCATTCTGCTAAGAGTCATGAAGTGGGTGTCAATTATGAAGTCACTGAAAGCTGGCGTGTATTTGCGCGAGCGGCAGAAGGTTTTCGATATGCGAATGCAGATGAGTATATTTTTTCGATCAGTGGATTTGATTTTTTAAAGCCACAAACCAGTCAATCATATGAGATTGGTGTTCATTGGCAGGAAGGTATACGTAATGCGCAATGGTCGCTATACCAAATGGATTTAAAGGATGAAATAAGTTTTGATGCTACAGCCAATAATGGCTGGGGGGGCAATGTAAATTTGCCCAATTCAGAACGCAAAGGTGCGAATATCTCAGTAGCAACGGAGTTGGATGATTGGTTGTCTCTCAATGCTTCTCTGGCTTATACCGATGCCCTAATTAGTGAGGGTGTCGCTGTTGGAAAGCGAGTGCCTTTTGTTGCAAAGCATACCGGTAATATTGGTGTTGGTATGGCGTACACTGAGTCTTTAAATCTCAATCTTGCAGCGGTATATACTGGGAAACGTTATCGCTCTGGGGATGATTTTAATGCGATGGGATTGATTGATGCCGTCATCACATTCGATACCGCCTTGTTATATACCTCTGGCAATATTGATTTGGTCGGGCGTATTAAAAATATTACTAATGAGCGTTATTCAGGCTTGCAAACCACTTGGGGGCAGTACCCACAACCAGAGCGAAATTACGAAGCTAGTATTACGTATCGTTTCTAAAAATAAGGGGTGGAGTTAGACTCCACCCTGTTATTTATTTGCAGTTTAATCACTAACAGTGCAGCGTGAACTTATGACCGACGAAAAATCAAAACGACATCAAGAGCGTATGCAACAACGCAAAGAGATTGTGGATGCCGCTATTGCTCGTGCGGATCAAGAGCGCGGCATTGTGATTGTGTTAACTGGCGATGGTAAAGGTAAAAGTTCTTCAGGTTTTGGTACTGCCTTGCGTTGCCTTGGTCATGGCTACAAAGTGGCGATTGTGCAATTTATTAAAGGTACTTGGGAGTGCGGCGAAAAAAACTTTTTAACGGAAAGTCTATTTCGTGGAGCGAGTCCTCAACTTGAATATTATGTGATGGGTACGGGCTTTACATGGGAAACCCAAAATGCAGAGCAAGATAAAGCTGCTGCCGAAAAAGTGTGGTCAGAGGCCGAGCATGTGTTTAGTGATGCCAGTATTCATTTGGTATTGTTAGATGAATTGACCTACATGCTGAATTTTAAATACCTAGATAAAGATAAAGTAATTAATGCCATTAAAAACCGCCCGCTGACTCAAAATGTGATTATCACTGGTCGAGGTGCAAAACACTATTTACAGGAATTGGCTGATACGTTCAGTGAGGTAAAGTCAATAAAACATGCTTTTGACGCCGGAATAAAAGCACAAAAAGGAATTGAGTGGTAAATAGGGTTTCTGTCTATAATGGGTGGGTAATTTCTGCAAACTGTAACTTCTATTATCGTGAATGGTGTTTTAGCCAATTCAGGGAGGGGTTAGTGCATTATCTATCGAGTTTATGGCTGTTGGTTTTTACCGGTTTTTTTTGTACGGCAGCGATAAGCCAATCTATAGAACCTGCTGCTGTTGCCTCTGAAGACTCTGGCGACATTATTGTTCTTGCAACCAATATTTCTTCATCATTCAGTGCGGATGCTACCTCAAATGAGGATGCACAAGCGCTATTACCACGTCTTGATTGTGTGTTTAAAAAAATGGAGCGCCCTTACCGTGTGCAGATAACGCCATGGCGAAGAGCGTATTTAGATGTCAAATCTCAACGTGTCGATGGTTTTTTTACCGCAATACCCATGCGAGACGCCGATCAATATGCCACGTTATCGGCACCTCTCGTATTGGAAAATTGGTATTGGTTTTGGCGAAACGACACGGAGGCGCCTCATTCCTGGCGGGAAGGTTATAAGTTAGGGTCCATTTTAGGAAGCCAGCAAGAATCTTGGTTGGAGGAAGCGGGTTACAAGGTTGATATGAGTGCTAATAATTTGCCGCAATTAATTAAATTGCTGCAAAGCAAGCGCATTGATGTGTTGTTGGCCGATCACGAACATTTTATAAAAGCACTTCAAGCATTAAATATGTCCTCCACGGATTTTCAATCTCGTTTTTTTCGTTATATGCCCTTGGGGGTTTATTTCAATCAAAAGCTATTGGATCGCGATAATCATTTTCTATCGGTATTCAATAAAAATATCATCGATTGTGCTGCCAGTCGTTTTCAAGTATCGGCTGTTGAGCGGCAGCAAATAGTGGCATCATTGAAGACAAAAGTTGAAGGTTGGAAGCAATTGCCAGAACTAGAAGCTGCTTTAAAAAAAGCAAACCATGAAAATCGACGTTTAACGCCTGCCAGTATTGCAGCCAAAGATAAGGAATGGGCACGCGCATTTTTGGAACAGGATGCGGCCTTTGCTAATCTGATTATCGATAAAAAATTATCAGATCAGTTACGCGTTATTAAACAACAAGAGGAAGATATTATTACGGAAATTATTATCACCGATGCGCGTGGTTTAAATGTGGCAATCAGCGATATGACGTCCGATTATTGGCAAGGCGATGAGGATAAATTTACACAAGCCTTTGGTAAATCCAGAGCCACCCTTTACATTGGTGATATTAATTATGATGAGTCAACTCGTCATTTTCAGGTGCAAGTCAGCTTCCCTTTATATGCACAGGCTACTCGCGAACCCCTAGGTGTCATGGTTGTGGGTGTTGATGTAGAAAAAATCCTTTCCCAAGAACAATAACATTGAATGCGTCAATCCGGCATTTACCGCCAACGATCATGTGATCGCTGATTATTTTTATGTGAACTCGCAAAAGCGTAATGCCTTTGAAATGCGCCATTTGAAATGCGGAAAAAGAAAGGCAGCGAGTGAGGCTGCCTTTCTTTTATCTCGCTAATTTTTAACTCGTTACTATTACGCTTTAAGCGGTTTGTACTTCATGCGTTTGGGTTGCGAGTCGTGTCCTTTGCGTTTAACAAAGTCTTCGTGGTATTCCGTGTAATTTCCTTCAAAGAAGACAATATCGGAATCGCCTTCGTAGGCAAGTATGTGGGTTGCTATACGATCAAGGAACCAGCGATCATGCGAGATTACCAATACGCAACCAGGGAAGGCGAGAATAGCATCTTCCAATGCGCGTAGTGTTTCAATGTCCAGATCGTTTGAGGGTTCGTCGAGTAAGAGTACGTTAGCGCCTTGTTTCAGGGTATTGGCTAAATGCAAACGACCACGCTCACCGCCCGATAATTCCCCAACACGTTTTTGTTGATCAGAACCTTTGAAGTTGAATCGGCCAACATAAGAGCGCGAACTCACTTCATAGTTACCAATTTTCAAAATGTCGGCGCCATCGGACACGGCTTCCCATACCGATTTTTTATCGTCTAAGTTTTCACGGCTTTGTTCTACATAAGCCACTTTTACCGTATCGCCAATGGTCACTGTACCGCTATCGGGTTTTTCAGTGCCCGCGATCATGCGGAAGAGTGTCGATTTACCGGCACCGTTACCACCCACAATACCGACTACGGCACCCTTAGGAATGCTGAGCGATAAATTATCGATCAATAGGCGATCACCATAACCTTTGCTGACGTTTTCCAACACAATCACTTTATCGCCTAAGCGCTCACCTGGCGGAATGTAAATTTCGTTGGTTTCATTGCGTGCTTGGAATTCTTGTGACTGCAATTCATCAAAACGGGCAAGGCGTGCTTTGCTCTTGGCTTGGCGGCCTTTAGGATTTTGGCGAACCCATTCCAATTCCGTTTTTAACGCTTTTTGGTGGGCGGCTTCTGCGCGGGCTTCTTGCTCTAAGCGAGCATCTTTCTGTTCTAGCCAACTGGTGTAGTTGCCTTCATAAGGAATACCGTGGCCACGGTCGAGTTCTAAAATCCAGCCCGCCGCGTTATCGAGGAAATAGCGATCATGGGTAATGGCGACCACAGTACCGGTGAAGTTATGGAGGAATTGTTCCAGCCAATAAACAGATTCAGCATCCAAGTGGTTGGTGGGTTCGTCCAGCAAGAGCATGTCAGGACGTGAAAGTAGCAAGCGGCACAGGGCTACGCGGCGACGTTCGCCACCTGACAGCACAGTAACATCGGCGTCCCATGGTGGTAAGCGCAGCGCATCGGCCGCGACTTCCAGTGTATGTTGTAGGTTGTGCGCATCCCAGGCTTGGATAATGTCTTCGCACTTGGCTTGTTTTTTTGCCAGCGCATCGAAGTCGGCATCGGGCTCTGCATAGGCTGCGTAAATAGCGTCTAGTTCAGCCAGAGCATCTACTGCTTCGCGCACGCCGTCTTGCACATTACCGAGAACATCTTTTGAAGGATCGAGCTGTGGCTCTTGTGGCAAATAACCAATTTTCAGATTCGGCATAGGGCGTGCTTCGCCATTAAAATCCTGATCAACGCCAGCCATGATGCGCAATAAGGTGGATTTACCTGAGCCGTTTAAACCGAGTACGCCGATTTTGGCGCCGGGGAAAAAAGATAAAGAGATATCTTTCAGAATTTCACGCTTCGGCGGCACAATTTTGCCGAGCCTATGCATACTAAATACGTATTGAGCCATGGGGCTTAAACCTCGTAGTGCAGGGGAATTTTTGCAAGGGCGTACTATAAAGAAACCGCAAGCGGAATGAAACGAGCAGGACGTTTTCGGTTCACAATTGGTTGATGAATGGTCATCTGCTCGTGGTCATTATTTGAGTTCGATTTTCATTATATTGCCAGTGCTTGGCATTTCTTTGTCGTAATAAACCTCTGTTCCGTCGCTACTGATATAGGTGGCCTGTATGGATTTAGGAAGATCCATGAGTTTGTGAGCTTGGCCTTCTGATGTAGTGAGAGGGTACTGCCAAAGTTGATGTGTGTTCTGTTGCTGTTTTATGACAAGCATTGCCGTATGGGTTGTGTTTAAGCGCAATCTTCCCGTCCAGATTTCATCCAATCTAAAGTCGGCACTCAATAATAGGCGATCCTCCATGGTTGCCAGAGTGCGTTCAACCAAAGCATTTTTCTCGAAATCAATAAAAGTGAGCGCTTTGCCTTCGTTAGTCTCTTGTGCAAAAAGGCCGGCATTTTTTTGTATTTCCTTACGCTCCAGTGTTTGGCTATCGTAGCGTGACAATACAGGCATATTATTGTTGTAATCTTTTACATAAATATATTTATCGTCGTCGCTCCAACTTAGTGGATAGGATTGTGATTTAACACTTGCTAGTAATTCGCCTGTATGAACTGAGAAAACACCCATCATGGGTTCTAGGTTTTCAGTGTACATAGCACCAAAGCGTTGGCCATCATTCGAGGGTAGTAGCAGAATGAGTGTGACTGTTTTCAGCTGTGTGATTTGTTTGGTTTCTTTTCTCACGCGATCATGGCGCCATACTTCAGAGTAGCCAGAGCGATTTGATACAAAATAAACAAATTGTCCATCTTTAGAGGGGATTGCCCATTCATCTATACCAGTAGAATTCACCCCTAATATTCCCTCTGCCTCGTTACGATTCTTAGAGATTAGACCTATATCTCGGTCAAATTGCGCACTTTGATAATAAATGGTTTGGTCACGCATTAAAGGAAATAGAAATTTCTCATCGCCCGATGCTCGTATGATTAGCTGCGGTTCGGAATCTGCGTTATTTATCGTCCAAAGACCAATAGTGGATTGTTGAGTACCTGCGACAAGTAGTTGGCCTTGTGGCGTAATACTAAAGCTGGTTATTTCATCAAAATGATTCGTTAGGGATTCGATTTTTTTTGTAGCAAAATCCAAGCGCATAACAATCGGTTTTGGATCAATCGTTAAAAAATAGAGGTGCTTTCCATCTGGAGAAAATTGTGGAGAAAAACTATAAAGCGGTAAGTCAGGATAGTCTTGCCGCAGATCGGTCATTTTTCCAGAGCGCAAATCGTAGGATATGAACTTGGATATATCATGCTGCTCATTAAACACAAATACACTGTTGTTGCGAGGGTTTAATGTCATCTGCACAATGTAATTTGCTGAGGTGTAAATGATTTGAGGTAATTTGTGCAGGCCTTGCTGAACAATTTGGCATTCGGTTTCTGAGCAGCGGGGATAAATCAGAGTATTGTCATTCAGCCATGCAGGTTGGCTTTTGCGCCATTTATCCTCAGTGATGCGTTCTTGTACTCCCGTCGTTAACTCTTGCAGATAGATGTCGTTCGACGATGTATCGACAGTATTAATAAAGGCTATTTTACTACCGTCGATTGCCATACAGCATTCGGTGCCGGGCATTTTGGTAACGGGTAGTACGCGGCTAATTTCATAACTTGATCTTGATGCTAACCAATACCAAATGAGCAAACTAGACAATACCAAGGTTGCGAGTATGGCAAGCCTGACCCAATAGCGGTATTCACCGGGTGGTGTGAGTGGTTCGTTTGTGGATGGTGCATCTGCCGTGTGCGCATCATCAACAATATCCGCCAAAAAACGATAGCCCTTTTTGGGAATTGTCTCTATATATTTCGGCCGTTTGGCATCATCACCTAATGCATTGCGCAGTGAGAAAATCGCTTGCGTGATGGATTCCTCTCCCACGACGACGTTAGGCCAAATCGTCTCTGTAATTTGCTGACGAGTAATGACTTGTTGAGAGTGCTGTGCCAAGTACATCAGCAGGGAAACCAATTTTGGTTCCAGACGCTTCTCTTTACCAGTAACAGTAATGAGGTTGCTTTGAGGATCCACACTGATATCGCCAAAACTAAATTTTTTATTGAGCGATGCATTCATCTTTTTTTCTTAATACTTTGATTTTAAAGGAAATAATAAATTTATTTTTTCTTGGGGGCGAATTGATGGTGAGTTTTTCGGCATCCATTTTAAATGTGTTCGGTCACAGGGCTATGTAAGTGATAACGACGAAGGATGAAGCGTGGAGTATGACACTTCTCTGGGCACCATAAAAATAAAATCACTCTGTTGGTTAAGAAGGTTGTAGCCCTGTAGACCACATCAATAATACCAATTGAATAAGGATTCTTAGCATGAAAAATAGAGGTATAGGTCTACTGGTCATGGCGCTGTCCGCCATATTGTTGGTTGGATGCGGTGGTGGAAACGGTAGCGCTGAATCTGCGTCGAGTGCGCAAAACTCATCGAGGCAGAATTCTTCGGTGGGCGTTTCCTCTGCGATGAGCAACAATTCATCAATGAAGAGCTCATCATCGGTGAAATCTAGTGCAGTATCTGCGACCTTTAAAAAAGTGAATATTTCTGCGCCATCACTCTCAAACAATATCATTGGTCAAAGTGCGCAGCGCGATATTTGGGTGTATCTCCCCAAGGCGTATTACGCGTCAACAGCATTGTTGCCTGTGATTTACTATTTGCCTGGGTTTGGCGATACAACCATGCTGAATGTCAGTATACCTGGCGACTTTAATGCTGCTTTTAATACCTTGAGCCCAGCCATTGTAGTGGTCGTGGATGGCTTCAATCGATTTGCGGGTAGTTTCTATGTGAACTCTTCTACAACAGGCAACTGGGCCGATTTTGTGGCTAAAGATGTTGTTGACTACGTGGATGCTCATTACCGCACTATCCCACATAGTCGTGCGCGGGGGATCGGGGGTCATTCGATGGGTGGTTTTGGTGCCTTGGATTTAGCGATGCGTAATCCAGATATTTTTGGCGCTGTATTTGCGTTGGCTCCCGGATTGGTTGGCAGTGTGGGGCTGGCTGATACTCAATTATTTAACAATCAGACGCATATCAAATCCTTTTTAGCCTCCATCAAAGCCGCCAGTCTCCAAGAACCTGCGGCAGCGTTGACGTCGTTATTACAAAATCCAGAATATTTCGATATTGCTTACGGCATGGCATTTGCTCCTAAAGCGACGCCGCCCTTTTTTGAGTACCCCTACACTTTGGTGGATAACGTTCTTGTACGTGACGATGCGATATGGGCTAAGTGGGAATCTGGTTTTGGTGCCGTACATACTGAAGTGGATGAATTTAAGCAAAATTTATTAGCGTTGAATGCTATTGGTATTGATTGTGGTGTTAATGATGAATATCAATGGATAAAACGAGGTTGTGATTATTTTGATGCGGAATTAACGGCTGCAGAAATCGAACATGTTTACACAACGCATACGGGGCGCCATCAAGATGTATTACGTTCAAGAGTCTTGAGTTTTATGCTGCCATTTTTCTCTGAACATTTAGCGCGTGAATAATAAAAGCTAAAAGATCCATGCGAATTTTTGATATAGATGGGTTGTTTTGAAATGGATTTCTTTGGGAGCGCCTATAAACCTTGCTGTGTAATGTTTATAGGTGCTTCCCTTTTTATGGTTTAAGGGCGCTATTACATTTTAAGTGGAACAAACAAAAACGACGACCTGATTTGTCGCCGTTTTTGTGAATATCCAGAAGAAATTAACGTTCCCGACCGCCTCGTTCAATGGTTCTTTCACCACCGCCGTCGCGGCTACCACTTGCGCGATTGAAGCTGCGATCTTCATCGCGGCTGCGGTAGTTAGATTCGCTACGCTCAATGCGAGGGGCGGTGCGCTCAATCCGCTCTGTGCGTTCAATCCTTTGTGGTTCTGCACGTTCAACACGTTCAATCCTTTGTGGTTCTACACGTTCTACTCGCTCACTACGCTGACGGCTTTCGCTCTCGCTGCGATTGATTCTATCTGCACCGTATAAACGACTCTCTTGTTGGCGCTCGGTTTGTGGCGCGCGCGATTCAGTGGTGCGATTAACACTCCCAGTGGTTCTATCGCGATAATGTTCGATCGCTTCCCTGTTGGTTCTTTCTACTGATCTTTCTCTTTCCGGCGATCTTGATTTGTCCGTAAATTTATCGGGTAACCGCTGTTCATTTCTGGTTGTGGTATTTGATCTGGGTTCCGTAGGAAGAGTGCGGCCTTGTTCTCGCTCATTCATCCGTGAACGTAAATCATCGGCGCGGGTTTGATGCTGCTGTGTATCACGTAATGTGTTACGCATACTGCCTGCACCGTCGTTATGGCCTTGGCGAGCTTCGCGCGCTTGATTGGGTGCTATGTGCTGGTTGCGCACATTGTCGCGATACACTCGCGCATCGCGATAACTTTCTCTGGGGCTGTTGTAGCGGGCGCGTACACGATCATCGTAGTAGGCTACACCACGTCTGTGAGTGGGGTTGTGATTCCAATGACGCGCACCTTGGTAGCGCACAACACTGCGACTATCGTAAAAGTGCGGGTGATGGTGGTGGCGATCAATCACGACAACACGACGATCGCGCCAGTGACAAGCACTGAAGTAAAAACGTGGGCCTATATAAACCCGTGGTCCCCAATAGAAACCAGAGACAAACACATAGCTGCTAGGGTAGTGCCAATAAACCGGTGGATAATCTGGCCACCACCAGTTTCCATAGACCACGCGGGTATCGTAGGCGGGTACGTAAACCACACGCTCGACAGAGGGTTCTATGACGATGACCTTTTCCTCGCGCACTACCCGTACATGTTCAACCTTGTCCAAAGTGCCTGATTCGTAGGCGCGATTACGGAGTTTTTGGATAGAGTCCATTACGCGTTCTTCATCCGCAAGAAACGCATCGCCCAAGCGTTGGGTCCAATCCAGATCATCGCTCATGCGCTGTAATATGTCGGGCAAGGCGACCAGTGCTTTTACGCTAGGATCCCAATCTTCATTGTCAGCGGCCGCAACGGCATCATCCCCTTTTAAGCGGGTGTTGTTGCGTGCCCAGCGATCTGCTTCAACAACCTCCAGCGGATAGGTGGCGGCGATAAGTACGTGGGATAGTACTGTATCGGGGTAAAGGGCTATAGGCGCTAGCATGGCATCCAGCTGTGCTTGGCTAAATTCACTCTGTGTAGCGGCGAGCGATGCTGAGCTAGTTCTATCGACGGCTTGTGATGGTGCACAGCCGGTGAGTAAAGGAATCATCAACGAGAGGGTCAACGCAATCTTCGCTGGGGTTTTCATGATGAGTCTCGCAAGTTAAGCCATTAAAACAAGGTTTGGGAGGCATCATAGCCTCTGTGTTTATCGTTATAGGCGCCAAGCCCTTAACCCTACCTGAATAGTGTTTCTTAGCCAGCTACAACGCAACTTGACTAATCGGGCTATGCCTTGATAATGGCGCCCAAGCAAGTTGCCCGTAACCCCGATTTCCTTGTAGAGAACCGCGCATGATAGATGTGAATTTCCAGTTAAAAGGCAGCGCCCTTACGGTAGTCGTACTGGCGATTGTGCGCTATGAATCTAAAACCTTATTGGCAGAGCTTAAAGAGAAAATTGATCAGGCGCCGCAATTCTTTGTAAATTCCCCCGTGCTCATCAATTTGGATAGGTTGGAGAATCCTGAGGCGATAAAAAATGCCAAGGATTTATTGGGCATTTGTCGCGAACTTAATCTTCAACCCCTAGGTTTTAGCGGCGTACCTGAGGTATTGTTAGCCTCGGTTGAAAAGACTGGTTTGGCCGTATTGCCAACGCCAAGCGAGCGAGCCTTGAAACTACCAAAAGCCGACCTTGCGCCACGGGCCAGTGAAGCGGTTGTGGAGCGTGTGGTGGAAACCGTTGTGGAAACGGTGATTGAAGAGCGTTTGGTACAGCGCCAGAGTAAAGTCATCACACGCCCCGTTCGTTCTGGGCAACAAATATACGCCGAAGGTGCTGATTTAATTGTCATGGCGCAAGTCAGTGAGGGAGCAGAAGTCTTGGCGGATGGTCACATTCATATTTATGGTTCGCTGCGTGGTCGCGCGCTTGCTGGCGTACGCGGCGATGAAAGTGCGCGCATTTTCTGTCAGCAATTGGAGGCAGAGCTGGTATCAATTGCAGGGAATTTTTTATTGCAAGATTCGCTGCCAAAAGCTTTACACAAGAAGCCTGCGCAAATTTCTCTCAATGGCGACAAAGTGGTCATTGAAGCATTAATCAGTTAGCGATGTATTAATTTCGATCTTACGATTATTTAATTCAGTATTTTTAATTCTGTATTGTCACTTTTTAAGGAGCCTCCCTTGGCTAAAATTATTGTTGTTACATCCGGTAAAGGCGGTGTGGGTAAAACTACATCCAGTGCTGCAATCAGTACCGGTTTGGCTATGCGTGGTCACAAAACCGTGGTTATCGATTTCGACGTGGGTTTGCGTAATCTGGATTTGATTATGGGCTGTGAGCGTCGTGTAGTGTACGATTTTGTAAACGTCATCAAAGGTGAAGCAACACTCAACCAAGCGATGATCAAAGATAAGCGCACAGAAAATTTATTTGTGTTGCCTGCATCGCAAACACGCGACAAAGATGCCTTAACACGTGATGGCGTTGAAAAAGTTATTAACGATCTCTCTAAAGATTTTGAATATATTGTGTGTGATTCGCCAGCAGGTATTGAACAAGGTGCGCTGATGGCTTTGTACTTTGCTGACATCGCGATTGTGGTCACCAACCCTGAAGTCTCTTCAGTGCGCGATTCAGATCGTATTCTGGGTATTTTGCAAAGCAAATCGCGTCGCGCCGAGCAAAATTTAGAGCCTATCAAAGAGCATTTATTATTAACTCGTTACAACCCTGTGCGTGTTGAAGCGGGTGAAATGCTCAGTGTCACTGACGTAGAAGAAATCCTTGCCATTCCGTTACTCGGTGTGATTCCAGAGTCAGAAGCGGTATTAAAAGCCTCTAACCAAGGTACACCGGTAATTCTGGACGAATTGACGCAAGCAGGACAAGCCTACAACGATGCAGTGGATCGTTTGTTGGGTAAAGATATTCCGCATCGTTTTTTAGAGGCTGAGAAAAAAGGCTTTTTGAAGCGTTTATTGGGGGTGTAAGCCGTGAGTATTTTTGATTATCTACGTAAAAAACGCGCGCCTTCTTCGGCCTCTACTGCAAAAGAGCGGTTACAAATTATTGTTGCTCATGAACGTAATAAGCGCAATTTGCAACAGCCTGATTTCTTGCCGCAAATGCAGCAGGAAATCATTGCGGTGATTCGAAAATACATCAACATCAATTCTGATCAGGTGACGGTGAATTTAGATAACACCGATAACTGCTCAGTATTGGAGTTGAACATTACATTGCCGGAATAACCGATGATGGCTGCAATACAGTGGCAGCAAGAGTTGTTCATAAAAGGGTGCCCCGCGCATAGGGAGCACCCTTTTTTATGGCCGTACACTTTATGTCGGTTAATTTTTTAACCTCATACGTTAACAAGAATACCCATGGGGGAGCTGATATGAGCAGTAGTTTTTTGATCGGTGGTAATGGTAACGCGCAGGTTAATTTACACTTGCCGATGGCGAACCGTCACGGATTAATCGCCGGTGCAACAGGTACGGGTAAGACGGTCACTCTGCAAGTGTTGGCGGAAGGTTTTGCGAAAGCCGGGGTGCCTGTTTTTATGGCAGACATAAAAGGTGATTTATCAGGCTTGGCACATTCAGGAAAACCTCACCCTAAAGTCGATGAGCGTGTAAATATTATTGGTGTGCAAGGCTATCAGCAGCGATTATTTCCCTGCGTTTTCTGGGATCTGTACGCTAAAAAAGGTCATCCTGTTCGCGCCACTATTTCTGATGTTGGCCCCTTATTATTAGCGAGTTATTTTGATGTAAATGAAACCCAGATGGGGGTGCTTTACGCTGCATTTAAAATTGCGGATGAGCAGGGATTGTTGATGCTGGACTTAAAAGATTTACAAGCCATGCTCAATTGGATGAAAGACGAACGTAAAAATTTAGAAGATGAATATGGCGGTATTAGTGAGGCCAGTATTGCAGCAATTCAACGACGCCTGATGATGCTAGAGGAACAGGGTGCAGAACAATTTTTTGGTGAGCCTGCGCTTGATTTAAATCATTTGATGCAAGTGACCCTTGAAGGTACGGGGGTAATCAATATTCTGGATGCAACCACCCTCGTAACACAGCCAAAACTTTATGCCATTTTTTTACTGTGGTTAATTTCAGAATTATTTGAAAATTTGCCAGAACAGGGTGATTCGGATAAACCCAAATTGGTTTTCTTTTTTGACGAAGCGCATTTGCTGTTTAATGATGCGCCTAAGTTGTTGGTTGATAAAATTGAACAAGTGGTGCGTTTAATTCGCTCCAAAGGTGTTGGCATCTATTTTATTTCTCAAAGTCCTACCGATATTCCTGATTCAGTCCTGGGTCAGTTGGGTAATCGTGTTCAGCATGCCTTGCGTGCATTTACGCCAAAAGATCAGCAAGCTGTAAAAGTAGCGGCACAAACTTTTCGAGCCAATGCTGATTTTTCTACCGAACAGGTCATTACAGAATTGGGTATAGGTGAAGCCTTGGTGTCGGTATTGGATGAAAAGGGTTCGCCCACTCCCGTTGAGCGTGTATGGATTGCTCCTCCATGCTCACGTATCGGTGCGCTCACAGACGCCGAGCGCAGTGAGGTCATGGCTCGTTCTCCTTATAAATCAATCTACGAAAAAATAATTGATCGCGAATCAGCGTATGAAGTACTAAAAGCACGAGTCGCCGCACAAGCGCAAACCGAACAGCAACAAAAAATACAAGAGCAATTGCGTGCAGAACAAGAGCGTATTTTTAAGGAACAACAAAAAAACCAAGAGCGTTATGAGAAAGAGCAATCACGTGCGCAGCCGTCCCCGCGAGCTATGGGTAATCGCGATACCGCTATAGATGCTTTGGCAAAAAGTGCGGCACGTGCTATAGGTAGTAGTCTAGGGCGACAGATTGTTCGCGGTCTTTTGGGTTCTTTATTAGGTGGGCGTCGCTAGTCAAAATGTAATGCAATAACAATGTTGAGGATGCAACATGATACGAGAGAGGCTTTTTTTTGGAGTTAACCCCCCATCTATTATTAACGGTGCTCGTTCATGTATTGCATTTACCACGGTATTAATAGGGCTTTTTCAGCCAGTGCAGGCGCAATTACTGGAGGATAACACTGTTTATCTTGCCCAAGGATGGGACGCCGCTACACGCCAGCAAGTTTCCTATACATCCTTTGGTTCACGTTTTATTCCTTATGAATGGTTTATTGCACTAGAGCAGCCCGATAATCATCACTTGTTTCGTGAAAATACGCATATGGAATCATTGGGTTTTATTAGTGCTGTACCCAGTCGTTTTAATCCTGATGGTTTACCCATAGGTTTAGCGCGTGATACCAATCGTAAAGGGGATGCTTGGATTGGGTTGACCTGTGCGGCGTGTCATACCGGACAGGTGAGTATTGCTGGGAAATCAATTCGTATTGACGGAGGCCAAGCGCTAATTGATTTTACTCGTTACGAAGAAACTATTTTATTGGCCATGAAAAAAACACTCGCCAGTAAAGAAAAATTCTCTCGCTTTTCGCAACGCGTGATTGCTAGTAAAAAAGCCGCTAAAAAAACGCTAACCGAGTTACAGCTAAAAAATCAGTTGGAAGCGCAAATTGCGGCATTGAGTGCGCATTTGTTAGTGAATGCTTCAGAGGTTTCTTATGGGCATGGACGCTTGGATGCTTTCGGACAAATATTTAATGCGATTGCAACAGAGGCGCTTCAGATACCAGAAAATCAACACGCACCCAATGCACCAACCAGTTTTCCCGTATTGTGGGATGCGTCGCATTTAGACCTTGTACAGTGGAATGCGTCGGCACCCAATAAAGAACCGGGGCCTTTATTTCAAAATGCCATTACGGCATTAGCGGTTTATGGCACGGTGGCGGTCATTGAAAATAAATTAACCTATCAGTCCTCAATAAAAGTCAGCAATCTCGGTTACATTCAACATGAATTTTATCAACTGACAGCACCACAATGGCCGACTGAAATAGCCGGTGAGTTGCATGCAGAAAAAGTAAAACAAGGTGCAGCACTTTATCAGCAGCATTGTATTCGGTGTCATCAGGTAGTTGATCCATCGGATAAAAAACGCAAATTGCGAGCGGTTTTAGTGCCTGCGAGTGAGGTGGGAACCGATTCGCAGATGGTTGATAATTTCAATAATTTGCGCGTTAAAACCGGTATTTTGGAAGGTGATAAAACCATGGTGTTATTTGGCGATAAATTGCCCGCTGAAACATCGCCTATGGATTTAGTGTTACATGTTGCGGTGGGCTCGTTGCTCAATCAACCGTGGCAAAGTATCAAAGCAGTATTTAAAGAATATGAAACCAATTATGAGGCGCCAACACAAACCTTGTATAACAGTTACAAAGCGCGACCGATTAATGGTGTGTGGTCTTCGGCACCTTATCTGCACAATGGTTCGGTGCCCAGTGTGTACGATTTGTTGTTGCCTGCATCGCAAAGACCTACAACGTTTTATGTCGGTAATCGTGAATTGGACGTAATCAAATTGGGGCATGTTTATACGGAAGCGCCGAATACCACTTTTTTTGATACTCGCTTGAAAGGTAATTCGAATGCGGGGCATGAATATGGTGCTAATTTAAGTGAGGAAGAACGCTGGGCGTTGGTTGAGTATGTAAAAAGCTTGTAGCGGTGTTAACAAATAAAAACAAGGCGTAGCAATTATTGCTGCGCCTTGTTTATTAAAAAATTAGTGAGTAGTTTCCGTTGATTTCATTCCTTGTTCCCAGCGTGTTACTTGGTTTCGTCCATGTTGTTTTGAATAGTAAAGTGCTTCATCCGCCTGTTGAATTAATTCGCTAGACGTTTTTGCCCCCAACTTGATGGACGTGACCCCGAAACTACCGGTGACTTTTACGCCGCTACAATTTTGCTCGGCGATACGTTCACGACAGCGCTCAGCAATTTGATAAGCTTGTTCTAAATCTGCCCCAGGTAAAATTACGCAGAATTCTTCACCGCCGAAACGCGCCACTATATCTATATCCCTAACGACTTCTTTAATACTGTTAGCAGCCATTTTAATGACTTCGTCGCCCACACCGTGACCGTAGGTATCATTGACTCGTTTGAAATGATCTATATCGCCCATAATGCAGCAGTATTCGGCATCACTTGAACGTGCGCCCTCAAACTTACCATCAAGGTGTTGATAGAGTGCGCGGCGGTTAAAGCAATTGGTCAGTGGATCGCGTGTTGCCAGAAACGACAGCTCTTTGTTTTTAACTTCAATGGCTGCTTGCGATTTGGCTAATTTGATAATGGTGTCTTCTAGCAAATTGGTTTTTTCTTCCAGTTCGGATACATCATCAAACACGACAATGGTGCCTTGGCTTGAGCCATTGGGGTCAATAATGGGAACGGAATTTACACGGAAAATTTTATCTTTTTCATTTTCTTGTTTGAGTAAGATACGAATGCCTACTTGTTTTTCGCCAGTATTCAGTGCCGTAATCCACGGAAATTCGCGAGACTCTTGATTGCTGCCCAACTCCCACCCCAATTTACTGGCTTTCTTGCCCAATAGGGTTTTCTCATCAATATTTAATTTATTGAGCAAAGAACCATTGGCCAGCACAATGTGTTCGCGTCTATCAAGAATCAGTACGCCTTCGGCAAGAATATTGAGTGCATTACGCACCCGTGCAGGCACCACAGCACTTGGATCTAAATAGTGAAGCACGCGTTTGATATAGAGCCAAATACCTAAGAAGCCGCTTAAGCCCACAAAAATTAACAACACGAGAAACATGGGCAAATGCAGCACAGGGTGTTTTTCATTGGCTAATGGTTTATAGCTGATTTCAAAATTGGCGCGTTTGGTTCCGCCAATAATGATGGGGATTTTTACATGTGTGGGTGTTGACGTATCTGCTTTGGATGCTTGCCAGTGTTGAGGATGCTCCTTGGTTTGCGCCACTATGACACCATCATTGCGCCTTACGGCGGCTGAAAGTATATCCGTGTTGCGCGTTACGGCACTGTCTAATAAAAATTGCAGCAAAAAATCATCGCCACGCACGATAGCGAGCGTTGCTTCATTGGCCATGGTCTCTGAAACGTGTTTGCGCAGTTCCAGTTTTTCACGCTCTGTCCCAGGTGTTAATCCTAATGCTTGCGCCAGAATTAATATCGAAATGATCAGTATCACTAAGCCTACGCTAAGACGGATTGCCGGAGATAACTTAATCATTTCGGGTTTTTCCGTGGCGGTTGTGCATTGGTGTTATCAAATAAATAGCCAACTTCTTTTGCATTTTTATCTTCTGTTTGTTTGTCTTTACGTTGTTGTTCAAGTTCTTTTTTGCGTTTGTTGACTTCATCGAGAATAGGCAGCGGATCTATACCTCTCCACAGTGGCAACATTGAGAAAAGTGTTAACAATAAGCTGCTGGCGCGTAACGACCATATCAATAGCCCTGTCGTGATTGAGATGGTTACGCCAGTGATGATGGCTTTTTGTTGAGCCTCATCAGCAATCGTTTCATCCATTTCTTTACGCATTTTTCGTAATGCATCATCAAAACTCTGAAGCTCATCCGGCGTGAAACCTGAGTCAGGTGTAATTAAACTTGCCAATAATGGTGAGGTGCTCAAGCCTAAAAGATCTTTGCTGCGCGCATTATCTTGTTCAAGTTGTAACATACGCGCGCGATTGTTTTTATCGGCCTGCGCAATATCTTCAACATCTATTAATGAGTTGGGTGATCTTGAGTCGTCTACCAATGTGGGGTTGTCGGGTGTGGGTGGATTTATTGGATTTTCCACCTCTTCCTCATCGACAGGCGTATCTATTCCCGGAATCGGTGGTTTGGTGCCATCACCAAGATCTTCCTTTGGAACATCCGGTGGGGTTGGCGTCACTGGGTCAATAGGAGGAACGCTACGCTTGTTAACGGTTAACTCAAAGGTTTCGGTTGCCGAGCCGCCATTGCCGTCATTGGCAATCACTTCTATCGCGAGCGTGCCTGCATCACTGGTGGTGGGTGTGCCACTGAATGTGAGTGTATTGGGGTCAAAACTTAGCCATGCTGGGAGCGCTCCGCCACCGACTAATTGGGCACTGAATGTGAGTGTGTCCCCTATATCGATATCGGTGAATACGGAGGGTTGGAATTGCAGCGTGAAGGTAGATTCCTCTACAACAGAATGATTGGATATGGGAGCTGTTACTGTGGGTGCATCATTAGAATTCACCACGGTTACATCAAAGCTGTCACTAATGCTAGTACCACTGCTATCGGTAGCCGTGAGTATGATAGTGATGGTTCCTACATCGTCATTCGATGCTATGCCACTCAACGTACGTGTAGATGCATCAAAGCTCAACCATGATGGCAAAGCGCCACCACCAGCGAGTTGCGCGGTGTAGGCGAGCGTGTCTCCAAGATCCACATCGTCAAACGTGTTTAACGGAATTTGAATGCTGAAGGCCTCATCTTCCGTCACGGTTTGATTATTCACTGCGTTGGCGAGCGTTGGCGCATCGTTAACATTGATGGTGTTGATCGTAAAGGTGCCCGTCGCACTGCCGCCATTGCCATCGTTGGCAATAACCTCAATCGCAATAGTGCCTACATCGTCATTTGTGGGTGTGCCAGAAAACGTTCTGGTATTCGCATCAAAACTTAACCATGCGGGCAGTGCGCCGCCGCCAGTTAATTGTGCGGTGTAGGTCAGGGTATCGCCCAAATCCGCATCTGCAAAAGTGTTGGCTGCAAATTGAAAATTAAACGTAACGTCTTCGGTTGCGGATTGATTGGGTATTGCATTCACTAGGGTCGGCGCATCATTTGCGTTGAGTACGCTAATACTAAAAGTATCGGTGATAGTGCCACCCATGCCATCGTTTGCAATCACATCAATTGCTATTGCCCCAACGTTCGCATTCAAGGGCGTGCCGCTAAAGGTTCTGGTGTTGGCATCAAAACTTAACCATGCAGGTAGGGCGCCACCGCCAGTTAATTGTGCGGTATAGGTTAAGGTGTCACCAGCATCGGTGTCCGCAAAGGTGTTAGCAGCGAATTGGAAAATAAATGGTGTATCTTCCGTAGCTATTTGATTGGGAATGGCATTGGCAACGGTGGGTGCATCATTTGCGTTGGCAACCACAATATCAAAGGTGTCGGCGACAGTGCCGCCATTGCCATCGTTCGCGGTGACTTCAACAGAAATGGTTCCCACATTGGCATTTAAGGGTGTGCCGGAAAAGGTTCTGGTGTTGGCATCAAAACTTAACCACGCCGGTAATGCACCACCGCCGGATAATGTGGCGGTGTAGGTTAAGGTATTGCCGACATCGACATCCGCAAAGGTGTTGGATGCAAATTGGAAATTGAACGCGACATCTTCGGTTGCGGCTTGATTGGGAATCGCATTGGCAACGGTGGGAGCATCATTTGCGTTGGCAACCACAATATCAAAGGTGTCGGCGACAGTGCCGCCATTACCATCGTTCGCGGTGACTTCAACAGAAATGGTTCCCACATTGGCATTTAAGGGGGTGCCGGAAAAGGTTCTGGTGTTGGCATCAAAACTTAACCACGCCGGTAATGCACCACCGCCGGATAATGTGGCGGTGTAGGTTAAGGTATTGCCGACATCGATATCCGCAAAAGTGTTGGATGCAAATTGGAAATTAAACGCAACGTCTTCGGTTGCTGTTTGGTTGGGAATGGCATTGGCAAGCGTCGGGGTATCGTTGATTCCCGTAACATCGAACGTAATCGTGTTCGCACTTTGATCGAGATTCACGCCACCGTTAGCGGTGCCGCCGTTGTCCTGTACTTGAAATGTAAAGCTGGTGTAAGCCGCGCCGTTGGCATTGGCCGCCGGGGTGAAGACCAATAAACCGCTGTTGATATCCGCCACGCTGATGCTATCGCCTGCTGTCACAGCATTGCCGTTTAAGGTCAGTGCACCATTGCCCGGTAAGGTGGTGATGGTGACTGCACTGAGTGTGTTCGCCGGACTATCGCCAGTATCGCTAAAACCGAAGTTGGCGGTGGTAAAGGTATGGGCACCGTCTTCCAGCACGGTCAGGGTGGCATTGGTGCCGCTGGGGGCATCGTTCACCGAGGTGACATCGAACGTAATCGTGTTCGCACTTTGATCGAGATTCACGCCACCGTTAGCGGTACCGCCGTTATCTTGTACTTGGAATGTCAGGCTGGTGTAAGCCGCGCCATTGGCGTTAGCGGCTGGGGTGAATACGAGTAAACCGCTGTTGATATCCGCCACGCTGATGCTATCGCCTGCCGTGACCGCGTTGCCGTTTAAGGTCAGTGCACCGTTGCTCGGTAAGGTGGTAATGGTCACCGCACTGAGCGTGTTTGCTGGACTATCGCTAGTATCGCTAAAACCAAAGTTGGCGGCGGTAAAGGTATGGGCGCCGTCTTCCAGCACGGTCAAAGTGGCATTGGTGCCGCTGGGGGCATCGTTCACCGAGGTGACATCGAACGTAATCGTGTTCGCACTTTGATCGAGATCCACACCACCGTTGGCGGTGCCACCATTGTCCTGTACTTGGAAAGTCAGGCTGGTGTAAGCCGCGCCGTTGGCATTAGCAGCTGGGGTGAATACGAGTAAACCGCTGTTGATATCCGCCACACTGATGCTATCGCCCGCTGTCACAGCATTGCCGTTTAAGGTCAGGGCGCCATTGCTCGGTAAGGTGGTGATGGTGACTGCACTGAGTGTGTTCGCCGGACTATCACTAGTATCGCTAAAACCAAAGTTGGCGGTGGTAAAGGTATGGGCGCCGTCTTCCAGCACGGTCAGGGTGGCATTGGTGCCGCTGGGGGCATCGTTCACCGAGGTGACATCGAAAGTGATGGTATTGGGGGTTGGGTCGAGATCCACTCCCCCGTTAGCGGTGCCGCCATTGTCCTGTACTTGAAATGTAAAGCTGGTGTAAGCCGCGCCGTTGGCATTGGCTGCTGGGGTGAAGACCAATAAACCGCTGTTGATATCCGCCACGCTGATGCTATCGCCCGCTGTCACAGCATTGCCGTTTAAGGTCAGTGCACCATTGCCCGGTAAGGTAGTGATGGTGACTGCACTGAGCGTGTTTGCTGGACTATCGCTAGTATCGCTAAAACCGAAGTTGGCGGCGGTAAAGGTATGGGCGCCATCTTCCAACACGGTCAGAGTGGCATTGGTGCCGCTGGGGGCATCGTTAATATTGGCGACGGTGATGTTGAATGTATCGGTGATGGTGCCGCCGTTGCCATCATTAGCCGTCACATCAATCGAAACAGTTCCTACATCACCATTTGTGGGTGTTCCAGAAAACGTTCTGGTGTTTGCGTCAAAACTTAACCACGCCGGCAATGCACCGCCACCGGCGAGTTGTGCGGTGTAAGTGAGTGATTGGAGTGGGTCTGCATCGGCAAATGTGTTGGAGGCAAATTGGAAATTGAATGCGGTATCCTCTGTTGCTGATTGATTTGGAATGGCCGCATTGATTGTAGGTGTGGCGTTAAGGCCATCTTCGTTGGTTAAGTAAAAAGTAAGGTCTTTAGAGTTATCCGTTACACCATTAATCACCATGTCGGTGTTATTCCAAACACTGCTGCCATTATAGGATGCCATTACTTTGCCATCGGTTCCCGTTGTTGAGATGCGCACAACGTAACCTTGATTAGCATTTAGTGTAATGTTGGAAAAATCGAAATTGACCCACTGAAAATCTGTTGTTAGTCCGGCTGAAGAAATGGTATCGCTGCGTAAAAGGGTACCGCTCCAGCTGTCTCGTAATTCTACGGTGATGGTTTGTGCGGCCGCATCAGCGTCTTTTTTTAATTTCACGTTGATTTGATTTACAACATAGGTCGGATCATTCTGAATATCCCCACTGTTTACAGTGAAGTTCTGTCCAATGTTGCTGCCAGAAGTAAAAGTTTGGCTGAGATTACCGTTTAAAATTCGGATGTAACTTACATCCGCCAGCACATGAACCCAAGTCGCTTCCGCCGCTTCACTAATAATATCCGTCGTTTCTATAGCACCTAACTGAAACTCTAAATTCCAATCGGCTTGTAATGAGGTATGGCCAGTTGCGTTGGTGCTTGCAGCAATATCCGCTTGGGTCAGTGAGGCGATTTGTGCAAGAAGTTGCTGACCTACTTCGGTGGCGGCTAGATCGCAACCGTAAAATAAAATATCGGCATCATCACTCAGAGAAGCGCTCCATGCCGCGAGATCATCTTCATACAGATGAAGCGTATGTTGATTTAACGATGCATTGGAAAAATCGACCGAACCATTTTTACCGTGGGAAATAATATGAATCGCCGTGAGGCCGGTGTAGAGATTTAATTGTTCGGTAATTTGTTCGATAGCATTTTTGGAAGGATCTAAAAAAATAATATCGAGTGTGCTTTCATCGTGGTTTGCACGAATGTCATCGACGAGTTGTTGATAATCTTCAACGGAGGTATCAACAAATACCACCATTTTTGTCTCGGCAGCAGGAGCGGAAGTGTCCTCTGCGACTAAATTCGTGGAGGTGTCTTCATCTGCATTACTGGCATCTGGTGGTATGAGCGTATCATCACCAAGCGAGTAAATATCAACTAGGTCAACCTGCTGAGCACTCTGTTGCAATTGATCAGCATCGGAATTGCCATCATCAAACAGCGCAATATCCGCTGTGGCGGAAAATAATAGCCGTGATTCCAGTGCCTCAACAATTAGGCGTTGCCGACGTGGTGATTTAGACATAATTGACACTTATCGTTTGTTACGCCTGTGAAGCTGAGTTGATTTAAATCCTATGATCAGGGTTTGGTTGCCGTTTGCGAATCCAGTAAGGTCACGTTTGGAAAGTGGGCGCGACATTTCAAACCGCTGGGTAATTTGTTGTTAGGGTTGGCAAATGACAATCGAATACCAAAGGTATTACTGGGGCCATCAATCACTTGATCTACCAAAACAACTTCTGCTGTGTAGGTTTGCGGTGGTGTTCCGAGTTCAGGCGTGATGGTGGCTTTCATACCTGTTTTGATGGAGCCATAGAGTGCGGCAGGGGCATAGACTTCCACCTTAAGTGGATTCAGTTGGGCAAGCTTCAGCACAGGGTCAAAATCAATGTGCTCGCCTGGTTCTTTATAACGGTCTACCACTATGCCATCGATGGGGCTGACGAGTGTGCGTCGTTGCAAATCGGCAAGGGCGCGTTTGTATTCAAAATCGGCCTGGCGTTTGCGATCTTGGGCTTGACGTAATTGCTGCGCCGCTATGGCATGCTCGGTTTTGACTTTATCTAACTCGGAGTAGGAGGCCGCTTTTTTCTCGTAGAGATTACTGACCCGATCCAGTGAGCGCTGGCTGAAGTCCAGTGCTAATTGCTGTGCTTCTACATCGCTATTGAGTTTGGATTGCATTTGACGAAGTGCAACCGTGGCATTTTCCAATCCGGCATCCAAACGGGCGAGCACATCGCCTTTTTTGACCACATCATTTTTATCTACCAGCACTTCACTGATAACACCCTCGACGGCACTACTCATTTCTACAACGCGTGAGGGCTCGATACGACAGTTAAGTTGAGTGCCGCCTTCCTGTGATTGAGCCAAAAGATCGCCAGCAATGAATATCAATGATGTTGCGAATACCTTGTGTAAGAACTTGTGCATGTACGAATCCAAATGTAAGTGCTTGATCTATCTACTTATTTATAAGGCCAGGTAAAAACCCGTTCCTGTCGTTTTTACGGTGCTGAATAACCATCTGCTTAGTATGGATGCTATTCAATGAAGTTCAATTTAAAGAAAGCTATGAATGAATGCCTGTTGTACCACGCGTGATAGCTGTTGCGCTAATGGTTGCGCTGAATGCACGAATTTTATGTGAACGCGTTCACCATAGCATCCTTGTTGTGTTACTTCTTGCACGTTTAGATCGAGTAAAAATATTTTTTCGGCAGCGCGGGTACCGAGGGTGTCCATCGCATCAATGGCAATTCGACCACCACCTTGGGTGCCCAACACGGCGCTCGGCAATTCATGAGTGGCGGCAGGCACCTGTTGACTGATATGGGCTTGTAAGCTGTGGGTTGGATCACTCACGCGCCGTATTTCTACTCGGGTAACGTGGGTGCGTACTAAGCCAATTTCTTTTTGGGTGAGGGCGGCGCGCACTCTCAAGCTATCAGGTTTGTTGACAATACCTAAAGTATCGCCTTGATGTAGATAGCTTCCTACAAGTTCATGTTGCGCTGTGCTTTCAAAAATACCTGTACCGGGGCTGCGTATAAGTAAGTTATCAACCTTTTTTTGCAAATAGCTGATTTCTGCATTGATAGCGTCAATCTCTTCCATAAACAGTTGTGCTTGTACGCGATCTTCCGCCCACGCTTGTTGGTAGCGGGCATTAAATTCGCGCAGTTTGGCTTGTTGAATCTCTAAATCAGCCTGAATACGAGGATTGCTGAGGGTGGCAATAGGTTGACCTTGGGTCACCGCTTCACCATTGACCACCAGTAGCTTCACAATCTCACCGCTGGATTCTGCTTTGATATGCGCATCATCCGGCAGCCATACCACCCCTTCCGCTTCTGTGGACATAGGCATGGGAACCACAAAAAAGAAAAGGCACCCACAGATGAAACCAATACCCGTGACTCTGAGGGCTCGCTGACGTACGGGCGCCAAGGCTTGGCCGCGGTAAACATAAAGCCCGTACTTAACCGCAGGCCAAAGTAATTGAGTGCCGATGAGCCACAGGCCAATGACGATGCCTAATACCGGGAAATAGTGAACTACCAAGGAAATAATGGTGGTCAGGATAAATAAGCGGTAACAAAAGGCTGCAATGCTGTAAGTGCCGAAGAAGGCCGCTTCTCTGCGGTTGGCGGAAGGTGGAAATAACCCCTGAATGCCGTAAGCATAGCGGTGCATCCAATAGCTTATTTGCTGATTGGCGCGGCTTGCGAGGTTCGGCATGTCTACCGCATCTGTCAGCAGATGATAACCATCAAACCGCATGAGCGGATTACCATTAAAAAACAAGGTAGAAACGCCGCCAATAAGGATAATGTTATAGAGAATATCGCGCATTAACCCCGGTTCTAATTGCAACCAGAGCAGCAACGCCACGGCAGCTAAAAAGAGTTCGACCGCTATGCCCGCGGCACTGACCATTAAGCGTTGCTTTTTGGCAGGAAAGGCAGTTGCTGCGCTGGCATCCACATAAGGCAGTGGGGTACCTACAACAAACACAAGGCCACATTCATAAACCTGCCCGCCCCAGACTTTGGTAAATAAACCATGCCCTAATTCATGCACCACTTTTAACAGCGGATAAATCAGCCAGAGGAGAAATAAATTGGCGGGAGATAAAATTCGATCCAATTGCCCGTGTGTTAATTCCGACCAATGTGTGCCTGCTTGTAATAAAGCGTAACCCACTACCGCTAACCACAGATAACCCATTGTTGGCGTTGCCAGCAGGCGCGCGAGTGGCATAAGTCGATTGAGTAACTGATCCGGACTGCCGAGGGTGATTTTCCATGTCAGCGGATTCAGCAATAAATGTAGCCAACGCTGCTTTCGTTTTTGTTGTTGCCGCGCAAATAATTCCTGAGTGTTGGCGGGCATGTCGCACACTAATAAATCGGCAACATGTAAATATTGCAGCAAATGAATGATTTCTTCTTGAGTGGGAATATCCTCTTCGCTGTCGTAATCGGGCGACTGGCTGAGGTTATTAAAAATATCCTGTAATGAATGGCGGCCATCCATCAACAACAGCATTTTATAAGCAGAAGGGCTCATGCGATGAAAGCGGCCGTTGCTTTTGTCGTGCAATAAATACCAGCGCTCGTTGTTGTAATCGCGCGGTTGAAATTGAATATGACGCGGCAGTGATGGACGCAAACTCGCCAGTTTTTTCCAAGCAGCATTGTCTGACATGTCGGTTATTTCACCACCACAGGCTTAAACGCAGCCAGTGCCAAATATCGTGAAACCAAATCCACACAAGCGGTTTTCTGCCGACGGCAATTTTGCCGGAACCCGTCATGCCAGTTCGCAGCTCTGGAATTTCGCGGGTGAGATCTGCCTCAACACGAAAAAAATTGCGGCCATCGCGTATTTCGCTGATGGGGGTAATCTTGGTTACCGTAAATTCAAAGGTTTCACTGGGCAAGCTGCTGAGTTTAACGTGACCTTTGTGCCCTGTTTTAATCGCTGTTATCTCGTGCTCATCCACAAATAATTGCACGCGATAACCGGAGCTTGCTGCAATTTCAAATAACACATCACCTTGTTTTATGGGGGCGCCCAAGGTTTGGGATATATCATCCGACACTACCATGCCATCGGCAGGTGCGAGCAGTTGTGCGCGTTGTGATTGCTGCGCTAGTAATCGCAATTGAATATCCGCTTGATCAATTTTGGCATTCGCAATCGCTGCTTCAACGCGGTTGGAGCTGGCGAGTGCGTTATCATATTCTTGTTGAAATTGTTGCCGTTGGCTGCGTACTTTTCGTTCTTCCAAACGCAAATCATCATCGTTTAATTGGGCAATGGCATCGCCTTTTTTAACAAGGTCACCGGGGCGCGCATGAATTGCTTTCAAATAGCCATCTTGTGGCGCCACTAATAAATGCTTGTAAATGCTTTGCAGGCTGGCATCGCTGGTTACGTGGTATTGCAAGGGAAAGAGCAAAATAACAAGTGTGGTAATCCCTATGCCGGAGACCACCTTTAATCCGCGTTGTTGGTTTCCGAACCAATGGCTTAATCGATACAGTGTGCGTTCTTTAAGGTTTTGCCACACACCGGCCTCAGCACGTTGTTTGAGCAAAATAATATCGGCAGTCGCCGGTAATAGTGATTGTAAAAAGGTTTTTTCCGCAGCTCTTAATTGTGTTTTGTGAGAGTGCTCAACAACAATAGCGCCAATTAATCGCTGTTCTTTACGCAATAAGAACGTGTGCACAGACTGCAAATGATTTTGTTGCAGCAGTTGTTGATGGTGGTGCGATATCACACGGAGACTCTCAGCATTATTGCTATCCTTGTTAAACAAAATATCCGTGCTTTGATCGCAGGCTTCCAGCATGCTGTTTGACAATAATTGCATAGCGTCGGTGCGCGGATCAAAACTGGCTGATGATGATATAGCCGCAAGCTTTATGCCTTGTGCATCACACCACCCCATGCTCACGCGATTGGCTTGCAACACACTAGCGAGAGAATTGACCAAGTGAATGGCGGTTTCTTGCAAGGAATTTTCTTTTAATAAACTTTTAATGAGCGAAGTGTTATCACCGGTTGGTTTGGTGTGGGCATGTTCTGGTTGATGGTGTTGACGCTGTTCGTTACGTTGATGTTCATGCAATAAGAATTGTAACCATACCAATCCCTTTTGCAGGGATTTGATGGCGTTTTGTGTAGCCGTTTTACCATTCGCTTCCAGTTGAATAATCACCGCACCCCAATAGTGATTATGTAAAAACACTGGATGCCCCAACATCACCTGTTGATCGCTCATGTGTGCCAAATACAAGCGTTGTTTTTCATTTACCTGATGAATGGCTTCGGTGATGGCAGGGTCAATGTCTGTTGTTTCTGGGTAAGTCGCCAGAATTTTTCCCGGTGTTTTATCGGCGGCCAGTATCAGCGCGGACTGCGTCACCTTGTCGTAGGTTTGGCATTGTGACTTCAGCCAAAAATGTAGGGATGCGCTGAGTGAATTCATGTGGCTTGCTATTGGCGTTCTCGGGGTTAATTAGCTGGAAGACGGACGTTATGAATAATCACAAGTGCTTCCAGCATAGGGTAATTAATGAACCTATGCGAATCTTATCAATAAATCTCGCCAAACAACTCTAACTGCGTCATATACAAGCGCAAATCAAATTCATATTGGTGATAGTTAGGTTCCATGTGGCGACACAATTGATAAAAGGCTTTGTTATGTTCTTTTTCGCGAAAATGCGCTAGCTCGTGCACCACAATCATTTTTAAAAAGGCTTCCGGTGCGACACGAAATACGCTCGCGATTTTGATTTCATTGACTGCTTTTAATTTGCCGCCCTGCACACGGCTAATAAAATGATGCTGCCCCAAGGCGTGTTGAATGACTTTAATTTTGTTGTCGTAGGCCACTCGGCTGAGCGGTTGCGCTTTACTCATGAACTGATTCTTGAGCGCCACTGTGTACGTATAAAGGCTGTTATCTGAGCGAATCTCGTGAGCGGTTGGGTATTTTTTCAGCAGTACATCACCTAAGCGCTGTTCTGCAATGATCTGCTGCACTTGCGCAAGGGTTTCGCTGGAATAACCGGTCAGGTATTTCAAATCGGGCATTGAGTGGCACGGCCTTTGTATAAATGTTGTAGAGGGGGAGCATTCTACCAGCTTGACCAAGATCGCTATGAGAAGATCACTATGGTTGCCTCACTATGAACTGTCTTGAGGTTGAACATGAGTTTTTTGCGTGGCAGCGGTTTGGGTGCTTGGTGTACAATGCCGCCACTTTTTTCCCCCTTCCCATTAACTCGGCAGCCCCTTTCTTATTCGTTAGCGGTAACTGCTGGTCAGCCTAGGAATCATCTATGTTTGATAAGAACCAAACTATCGCTTCGTTTGACCCTGAAATTTGGGCCTCTATCCAAAATGAAGGCCAACGTCAGGAGGATCACATTGAGCTGATCGCCTCTGAAAACTACACCAGCCCTATGGTGATGGCGGCGCAAGGCACTAAGTTGACTAACAAGTATGCGGAAGGTTATCCGGGCAAGCGTTACTACGGCGGCTGTGAATACGTGGATGTGACCGAAGCCTTGGCGATTGAGCGCGCAAAACAATTGTTTGGTGCCGATTACGCCAACGTACAGCCTCACTCAGGTTCACAAGCTAACTCGGCGGTTTATGCTGCACTCTGTGCTCCGGGCGATACCGTATTGGGTATGAGCTTGGCGCACGGCGGCCACTTGACTCACGGCGCTAAAGTGAACTTCTCGGGTAAGGTCTACAACGCCGTTCAGTACGGTTTGAACCCAGAAACGGGCTTGGTAGATTACGACGAAGTAGAGCGCTTGGCGCTTGAGCACAAGCCAAAAATGATCGTTGCAGGCTTCTCTGCTTACTCACAAGTGTTGGATTGGCAACGCTTCCGCGATATCGCCGACAAAGTAGGTGCTTATCTGTTTGTGGATATGGCTCACGTTGCCGGTTTGGTGGCGGCGGGCGTTTACCCCAACCCCGTGCAAATCGCGGATGTAACCACTTCTACTACCCACAAAACCCTGCGTGGCCCACGCGGCGGTATCATCCTCGCCAAAGCTAACGAAGACTTGGAGAAGAAGCTGAATTCAGCGGTATTCCCCGGTGGCCAAGGCGGCCCTTTGATGCACGTTATCGCCGCAAAAGCTGTGAGCTTCAAAGAAGCCATGAGCCCTGAATACAAAGCTTACCAACAGCAGGTAGTAGCAAATGCCAAGGCGATGGCCGCGACTTTCTTGTCTCGCGGTATCAAAATTGTCTCCGGCGGTACTGAAAACCACTTGATGCTGGTTGATCTGATCGGCAAGCCTTACAGCGGTAAAGATGCTGACGAAGCCTTGGGTAAAGCCCATATCACCGTGAACAAAAACGCTGTGCCTAACGACCCACGTTCACCCTTTGTGACCTCGGGTATTCGTGTAGGTACGCCAGCGATCACCACGCGTGGTTTTGGTGAAGCGGAGTGTGTGCAATTAACTCACTGGATTTGCGACATTTTTGATGCTTTAGAAGCTGGAAATGCGGATGAAGTGATTGCCAGTGTAAAAGCCAACGTAGCCGATGTTTGCAAAAAGTTTCCGGTCTACGCCGCGTAAATCGATTTTTACGAATCGTTCTAAAGGCAGCCCTAGCGGCTGCCTTTTTTATGCCTGTTGTTTGTGAAAATTGGCATAAAACGATAATTTATATAGCTTATTCTTCTTTTTAACCCAATTTAACCCCATTTTTTATAACTAAAAGCATTAAATATTTTTTAACTAGATTTTGTTTTTACAAGGCCAATAAAAATTAGTATTTGTTTCTCGCCTGATCTATTTTTGAACACAAGTGAGATATTTATCACACAACCTATTGGGCTTGTTATGAGAGCACTGAAATTAACTGACACACAAAAATGGTTCGCACTCTTCGTGGTGATAGTGGCCTTAGTGGTTGGTTTTTGGACCACTCCTTCCATTCAACAAGATTCCAGTGTCAATGATGAAGTGTCTCCCGAATTGGCGGTGCCCGTTGCCCAAACGCTACGCATGATTGATCTTCAACAGGATGCTGTAGCGCTCGAGTCGGAAGCGGCAATATCGGCTGCGACTAAAGCCATCGCAGAGCCTGTAATAGGCGATCAGCAGGCAGTGGTAAATGACAGTGTGGAATTCGAAGCCTGGCAAATCGATAACCGTCGTGCGCCAACGCCTAGCATCACGCTGAATGAAAAAATTGTGGATTATGCCGTTGTTGAAATTGAGCAGAATCCCGCGGCCTATCCGCAAGTGGGTGAAGAGGTGGTCTTACCCATGTTAAATGGCGAAAAAGTAGTAGCGACGGTGGAAACGTCGGTAGTCAATCCTAATGGGGATTACACCTGGCGTGGGCATTTACAAGGTCACGGTGATGCATACCCCATAGTCATGACCTACGGCTCAACATCGGTCATGGCAACGATTACCACACCCGCAGGCAGCTACAGTATGACAACCGTGAAAGGCTTGGGTTGGTTATACAAAAATCCCGCGGAGGTTGAGTTGGTGGATAACTTGAGAAATGATTTTTTAGAGCCGCCGCATGATCACTTTCATGATGAGCATGAGTGAATAAATCAACGAAAAATAAGCCTGTAAATTGGCGGCTAGCAACGAGTATAGAGGAAGAATTTGATGTAGTAACACAGTAGTGCAGTAGGTGTTTTGGCTTTAATGGATGCGCGCAATTTTGCTAATCAAGGAGGATTTTAAGTAAAGTCAACGGAGTTAATCCCATGAGAAAGACGCTCAAAAGTTTATTAGTTCGTGCTTGCCTTCCTGTTGCATTATTGCTTGCACCTGTCGCCAACGCAGCCTCCACTGTCATTGATGTCCTAGTGGTTTATACCCAAGGCACCGCCAATTTATACGGGGGCGATCCTACCACCCGATTTAATCAAGTCTTTCAATTCACTAACCAAGTCTATGCTGACAGCGGCTTGGATTTGGAAATTCGAATCGCTAAAACGCAATTGGTGAATTACACCGACGATAACTCTGCAGAAACTGCATTAGATGACATCACCAAAGGTAATGGTGTTTTCAGTTCAATAGCGAGTTTGCGTCAGCAACACGGCGCCGATATGGTTATTTTCTATCGCCCTTTCAAACAAATTCACGGTAGCTGTGGTTTAGCGTGGATTGGCGGTATGGGAACTAACGGCAATTTTTCTCACTCATCCATCAAAGGCTATATGTATTCTCACGTGGCGATTGATAGCTGCGGTGATTATGTAACGGCTCATGAATTAGGCCACAACATGGGCTTAAAACATTCACGTTTGCAAGATGGTACTGGCGGTACTTTCCCTTACGCCTTGGGTTATGGCGTTAATGGCAGCTTTACCACCATCATGGCTTATCAAAGTTCATTCAATGTGGATTACTGGAATGGCAAAGTCTATAAATTTTCTAGCCCTGACTTAACGTGCAATGGCGCTCCTTGCGGTGTGTCACGCACTAATGCTACCAGCGGTGCCGACGCACGTTACGCCTTAAGTGTTACCGCGCCTCAAATCGCCGATTTTTATGCGGCTCCTGCTGGTGGTGTGAGTTCTACGGCGAGTTCATCAAGCAGCTCATCCAGTCGTTCTTCCGTCACGTCATCCAGTAGCTCATCGGCGAGTAGCATTGATACCAACGATATTAATGCAGTAAAAACCGCATTAGATGCAGCCAAGGTTGCAAGCGATGCTGCAAAAGCCGCCGTAGCACAAAATAAAGCGGCAATCACCACGAAAACCAAAGCGGTTACTACCGCTAAATCAGCCTTAACCAAAGCCACCTCTGACGCGAAAACGGCAAAAACGGCTTATGAGGCTGCTGTGAAAAAATACAACGCGTCGGTGGCAGCTTTAACTGCTATGCAAAGTAAATTGAATTCGGCCATGAGCGCTTATCAAAGTGCTTCCGATTCATCAAAAGATGCAAAACTAAAAGCCTACAATTCCTTAGTGGCTTCTTACAATGCAAAGGTTGCTCAGTTAAACAATGAAGCCAATGCCATTACTGCAGCACAAAATAAGGTGAATACTGCAAATGCTACTTTGACCACCGCAACGGCTACCTACAATGCAGCAGAGCAAGCCTTGGCAGCAGAAAAAGCCTTAACGGCTCAGTTAAACGCCAATGCCAAATCGACTCTGGCGAACTACAACAATCTGTTAAAAATCTACAACACCTTAGCAAAGAAAAAATAAGTTTTTGTTTGTCCGCTCAGTGTGTGGTCTTTTTGCCCAGCTTAGGCTGGGTTTTTTTATGGCTTTTAAAGCCCACTCTTTTTACTGGATGGTTTATGCGGTGAATCGTGCCGATGATAATCCCTAGGGGAACATTATTTAATCGCGCTGAAAATCAGTCGTTTATGCTACTATGCGCCCACTTTTTTTGTCGCTGGGGTTCATACGCATGCATTGTCCATTTTGTAGTGCTGAAGATACAAAAGTGATTGATTCACGCTTAGTGGCCGAGGGTGATCAGGTGCGTCGTCGCCGTGAATGTCTATCCTGCCATGAGCGTTTTACCACCTTCGAAATCGCCGAGTTAGTGATGCCGCGCATCATTAAACAAAACGGCACCCGCGAACCCTTCGATGAAAACAAACTGCGTGCTGGTTTATTGCGTGCGTTGGAAAAACGCCCTGTCAGTATTGAGGCGATTGAATCTGCCATCAATCACATCAAGCACTTTTTACAAGCCACGGGCGAGCGCGAAGTAAAAGCCTTGCTGGTGGGAGAAAAGGTGATGGAACAATTGCAAAAACTCGATGAAGTCGCCTATGTGCGCTTCGCTTCTGTCTATCGCCGCTTCAAGGATCTCAACGAATTCCGCAAGGAAATTGATCGCCTTGAGCAGCAGCCTGATAACGAATAATTTTTATGGCAATTACCGCAACTGATTTTGCTTTTATGGCGCAGGCGTTCCGTTTGGCGGAGCGCGGTTTGTATACCACCATGCCTAACCCTCGGGTGGGTTGTGTGTTGGTAAAAGAGGATCAGGTAATGGCCGAAGGATGGCATCTGCGGGCGGGCGAAGGTCATGCAGAGGTCAATGCCTTGGCGGCGGCGACTAGCGATGTTCGTGGTGCGACGGCTTATGTCAGCCTTGAACCCTGCAGTCACACTGGAAAAACCGGCCCTTGTTCGCAGGCGCTAATCGATGCGGGCATTGCACGCGTAGTTTATGGAATGGAAGATCCTAATCCCCTCGTGTCCGGTCGAGGTCTGGAAGTGCTGCGTGCTGCCGGCATTCAAGTAGAGGGGCCTGTATTGGAAGATGATGCCCGTGCATTGAATCCGGGTTTTATTAAGCGCATGGAGCGCAAGCTACCTTGGGTGCGCTGTAAACTAGCGATGAGTTTGGATGGTCGCACTGCCATGGCGAATGGTCAAAGCCAATGGATCACCAGTATTAAATCCCGTGAGGATGTACAGCGTTTGCGTGCTCGCTCCTGCGCAATCATCAGCGGTGTGGATAGTGTGATTGAAGATAATTCATCGCTCATCGTGCGCGTTGAAGAGTTAACACTTCCTAATGCCGAAGCCGCTGCTGCAAAACAACCCTTGCGAGTCATTCTTGATTCACGTCTGCGATTAACGCCAGATTTAAAACTGTTCAAGCACCTGTCGCCCATTTTGATTGTTCATAACGGTAGCGATGAAAATGCCGATAAATTATCCAATTGGCCTGCGCAGGTTGAATTATTAGCCTTGCCTGCCAAAGAGGGTCGTATTGATTTAAATGCACTTTTACGTGAGTTAGCGCAGCGCCAATGCAATGAAGTCTTAGTAGAGGCGGGCGCAACATTAGCTACCAGTTTTTTGCGTCGCGGCCTGTTGGATGAGTTGATTATTTACATGGCGCCCAAATTAATGGGCAGTGATGCGCGGCCTTTATTTGATTTGCCTTTTACAACAATGTCGGCTTCGCTGCCGCTGAAAATTCGCGATATTCGTGCCGTCGGGCAGGATTGGAAAATCACGGCTGTTCCTGATATGGAGCATTAAGTTTTATTATCCAGATTAAGACATGAATACTGTTTGTTTCAGACACGTCGTAAATACGTACCTGTAGGCTCGTCAAAAAAGTCCCTTTTGTTGACGGTTTGAAACAAACGGTATTCATGTCTTTAGTTCAACAACAAATAGGTTTTTATTCTGTGAACGACAACAACCCAACGCCGGATTTTGATGTGCCTCCGCCAGTGCCTTCGCCGCACAGTGATAATACGGCGTCACTTGGTAAGCGCTTTGCGGCAACCTGTATTGATATCGCCATCATGATGTTTTGTTTGATGCCTATGGTGCAATCCATGGGGTTAGTTGAGCTAGTAGAAAAACAACAAGCGATTCCACCAGAGGCGGCACTTAAATTGGTGGCGTTTCAGTTAATGATGTTTTTTATTCTGCACGGATTTTTATTGCAACAGTATGGCCAAACCATCGGCAAGCGGATTATTGGTATCGCCATAGTTACGCTCGATAATCGCAAGCCCGCGTTTCTTCCGTTGATTTTGCAGCGTTATGTATCGCAGTGGTTGATGGGGATGGTGCCAGTGTTGGGGGTGTTGTTGCGCCTTGCGGATGTGCTGTTTATTTTCCGCGACGATCGCCGCTGCATTCATGATTTATTGGCAGGCACGAAAGTAATCGATCTGAAAATTACCGTCACTCAAAACAAGCCCAGCAGTATTATCGTATAGTCATTTTTACAGGCTTAAATCAATCGTGTTTATCCAAAGGTAAGGCTATGTTCACCGGTATTATTGAAGCCATTGGCGAAGTGGTTGCCTTGCAGCCAAAAAACGGCGACTTACGGTTGCGCATTAAAACGCATGGATTGGATTTGGCCGACGTTCACTTGGGTGATTCTATTGCCACCAACGGTGTGTGTTTGACGGTGGTAGATTTACCGGGGGATGGCTATTGGGCTGATGTGTCGCGCGAAACCCTCGATAACACCAGTTTGCCGCAGTGGAAACTAGGCCAGCGGGTGAATCTGGAAAAAGCCCTAACCCCACAAACGCGGTTAGGTGGCCATATTGTGAGTGGTCATGTGGATGGTGTTGGCGAGGTAGTGAATCGTTATCCCGATGCGCGCTCAGAGCGTTTCCGACTTCGTGCCCCGAAAGAATTGGCGAAATATATTGCTCACAAAGGGTCAATCACGGTGGATGGTACTAGTCTTACGGTGAATAAAGTGGACGGTGCCGAATTTGAATTGAACATAGTGCCACACACCCTGCAGTGGACAATTATGGATTCATACCGCATAGGTACTCCCGTGAATTTGGAAGTGGATGTACTGGCGCGTTATTTAGAGCGACTCATGCTCGGCGACAAAGCGGCTGAAAGCCAAGGGCAGGGGATTACCTTAGAATTTTTGGCAAAGAATGGTTTTGCGTAAATAGGAATGTCTATGCAACTGAATACAATTGAAGAGCTGATTGAAGACCTGCGCCACGGCAAAATGGTTATCCTCATGGATGACGAAGACCGTGAAAACGAAGGGGATTTAATCATGGTTGCCGAACAGGTGCGCCCCGAAGACATTAATTTTATGGCGACCTATGCACGTGGTTTGATTTGCCTAACGCTCTCTCCTGAGCGTTGCAAGCAACTGGATTTACCCTTGATGGTGAGCGACAACAAATCCCAGCACACCACCAACTTTACGGTATCGATTGAAGCGGCCGAAGGGGTGAGCACGGGTATCTCAGCGGCCGATCGCGCATTAACGGTTCGAACGGCGGTAAAAGCTAACGCCAAACCTACCGATATCGTACAGCCCGGTCATATCTTCCCGCTCATGGCGCAGCCAGGTGGTGTCATGAGCCGCGCGGGTCATACGGAGGCGGGGTGTGATCTCGCGCGATTGGCCGGGTATGAGCCTGCGTCGGTCATTGTGGAGATTATGAATCCCGATGGCACCATGGCGCGTCGCCCAGATCTTGAGCAATTTGCCGAGCAACATGGATTAAAAATCGGTACCATTGCCGACCTTATTCATTACCGTGCCACCAAAGAAAAAACCGTTGCCTGTATTAACACCCGCAAGGTAGATACGCTTTTTGGTGAGTTTGAGCTACGGACATACCGCGATTTAGCGCGTGGTGATTTGCATTTTGTCATGGTGAAGGGCGAGATTGATGCTGAGCCCACGCTGGTGCGAGTACACGTGATGGACACCGCCCGCGATGTATTGGCGATCAAGCGACCTTCGCTTGCTGGTGGAAAAAGTTGGACTTATCAAGAAGCGCTTAAGCGCGTGAGTGACGAAGGTAAAGGTATTGTGTTACTGATTTGTCACGATGAGTCCACGGAAGATGTTGAGGAAAGTATTGATTGGATCCTGTCGGGTAAACAGCAGCGTCGAAGTTCCGATGTTATTTATAAACAGGTCGGTACCGGCTCGCAAATTTTGCGTGATTTAGGTGTTCGTAAAATGCGTGTCATGTCAGCGCCCATGCGTTATACCGCGCTATCCGGTTTTGATTTAGAAGTGGTGGAATATATTTGCCCAGAAGGCGATTAAATTATCCGCTAACCTATTATTTTTTGTTATTGAAATTGAGAAACCACTATGAGCAACATTAAAGTCATCGAAGGCGATTTTTCTGCATCAGCGGGTAAATATGCATTAATCGTTAGCCGCTGGAATAGTTTTGTCGTCGAAAGTTTAAAAGATGGCGCTTTGGATACTTTACGTCGCCACGGCATTACAGATGAAAACGTCAGTATTTATTACGCACCGGGCGCATTTGAATTTCCTGTGGTTGCGCAAAAAATTGCGGCTAAAAAACAATTCGATGCGATCATTGCATTAGGTGCTGTTATTCGTGGTGGTACACCACATTTTGATTATGTGGCAGGCGAGTGCACCAAAGGGTTGGCGCAGGTATCGTTACAGTTTGGCTTGCCGATTACGTTCGGTGTGCTCACTGTCGATTCGATTGAGCAAGCGATTGAGCGCTCAGGTACCAAAGCCGGTAACAAAGGTGTGGAAGCGGCATCTACCGCGTTAGAAATGGTTTCACTCCTAGGTAAAATTTAAGTTGTAGTGATTGTGGTTGTAGTCTGCGGCAGGTAACGCCTGCCGTTGTTATTTTTCGTGATTGAAAATCTCGGTCATTGGTTCTTTATCAGGTAATAGTTCATGAACACTCAAACAGGGCACACAGCTGCCACACGTCGTATGGCTCGTCATTACGCAATGCAAGCCTTATATCAATGGCAAATGGCGGGTTCAAGCATCAACGCCATCGAAGCAGAATTTCGTACTGATAACGACATGAGTAAGGTGGATGTAGATTATTTTCATGAAATTTTACATGCCGTCCCCGAGCATTTGAGTGAATTGGATGAACTTTACACCCCGCATTTAGTAGAGCGTTCACTGGCGGAGTTGGATGCTATTACGCGCGCACTCTTGCGCGTTGCTGTTTACGAATTCAAATACCGTCTTGATGTTCCCTACAAAGTTGTCATAAACGAAGCGGTATCCTTAGCTAAAAAATTTGGTGCGGAAGACAGTCACAAATTTATTAACGGCGTTTTAGATAAAATTGCCGCGACTGAACGTAAAGTAGAAGTGAACGCTAATAAATCTGGCCGTTAAGGTTGCGCATCACAATAAGGTTCGGTGGGCATGAATGAATTCCAATTAATCCAACAATTTTTTCAACGCGAGCAGGCGGAAGATCCCGCTGCTGGTGTGGTGTTGGGAATTGGCGATGATTGCGCACTTCTGCAAATACCCGCAGGTAAACAATTGGCCGTGTCAGTGGATACACTGGTGGCTGATGTACATTTTCCGGCGGATGCTGAACCTGAATTCATTGCCGAGCGTGCACTGCGTACTAACTTGAGCGATCTTGCGGCTATGGGAGCCGAACCATTGTGGTTTACCTTGGCGCTTACCTTGCCGCAAGCTGATGAAGAATGGTTACGCAGTTTCAGTCGGGGTTTATTTCGCTGCGCGCGTGAATTTGGCATTGCACTCGTCGGTGGCGATACCACCTCTGGGGGTTTGAGTATCACTATTCAAGTCATGGGTTCGCTTGAACCTTATCAAGCCATGCGGCGTGATGGTGCGAATGTTGGTGATTTTGTGTTAGTCACACATTTTTTAGGTGATGGTGCCGCAGCACTTGCATCTCTCCAAAACAAAATCACTTTCAGTGATGAAGACAGTGATTATTTGCTCGAGCGTTTTTATCGCCCAAAGCCGCGGTTGGGTGAATCGAAAATGATTCGTGAGTTGGCAAGTGCCGCTCTGGATATTTCTGATGGATTAGTTGCTGATTTGCAGCATATCTGTAATGCAAGTGATCTAGGAGCCATTATCGATGTGGAAAATTTACCACTGTCACCTGCGGTCTTGTCACTCAATAATGCTGAGCAAGCCTATGCATGGGCACTGAGTGGTGGTGATGATTACGAATTATGTTTTACGGTGTCACCCGACCACATGCCAGATATTGCTATGTTAATTGCGCAGGGTAAATTGCAGGCCACTGTGATTGGCGAAATGATCGCAGGCAACAAAGTAATGTGTGAGTTTGAAGGCAAACCTTTTGCGTTAACCAACACCGGGTATAAGCATTTTTAATATGGCCAATCCCAATTTTAAAGAATTTATCTCCAATCCCAACCATATTTTTGCTTTTGGTTTTGGTAGTGGCCTTGCCCCTAAAGCGCCCGGCACTTTTGGTACGCTCGCGGCTATTCCATTTTTTTGGTTAATACAGGATTTAAGCTGGCCACTGTATTTAAGTTGGTTGTTAGTGACGTTTGCACTGGGTGTGTTTTGGTGCGAGCGTTCATCAAAGGCGCTGGGTGTACATGATCACGGCGGTATTGTTTGGGATGAATTTGTCGGCTACTGGATCACTATGTTTATGGCACCCAAAGGTGTGTTGTGGATATTGATTGGTTTTGTCTTATTTCGTTTTTTCGACATTATTAAGCCGTGGCCCATTAATTGGCTGGATCGAAAAGTCAGCGGTGGTTTTGGCATTATGATTGATGATGTGCTCGCCGGTATTTATGCGCTTATTAGTTTGCAACTGATTGCGCATTTTTTTAGGTAATAAAAAGGAGTTTTAATCATGTGGTCGCGTTTATGGTTGTTGATAAGTCTGTTTTCACTGCCTGTCTGTGCAATGGATTTGCAAGTCAAAATGCTGGCAAAAGATAGCGCTCTTATCGTGATTGATGGCAAGCAACGTATGTTACGTGCGGGTGCAGTAAGCCCTGAAGGTGTTAGATTAATTTCGGCCAATGGCCAGCAAGCGGTTGTAGAAGTGGCGGGCAAGCGCGAAACCCTCACCTTAAATCGACTGATTCAAACGCAATTTAAAAAAGCAGATAAGTCAGAAGTTCGCATCGCCTCTTCCCATAATGGACACCATATTACACCAGGGAGAATCAACGGCATGCCTGTCGAATTCATGGTGGATACTGGTGCAAGTATTATCGGAATGAATTACCACGAAGCTGAAAGGCTAGGCATTGATTATCGCGCTGGTACTCCCATTATGATGGGCACTGCCAATGGTGAGGCTAAGGCTTATAAAGTGGTGCTTAATCGGGTAGCGGTTGGCGATATTGAAATACATCAAGTGACAGCTGCTATCAGCACGACAGACTCGCCAACGATTATTTTGTTGGGAAATAGTTATTTAAGTAAAGTGGATATGTCGGTTGATAGCGGCGTATTGGTATTAAAAGAAAAGTAATCTTGCCTTGCGGCATAGAGGTCATGAGTGACAATTCGTTTTATTGAATCCTGCAAATTGCCAACACCTTTTGGTATGTTTGTGATGCATGGTTTTGCTGATGATGAAACCGAGAAAGAGCATGTCGTCTTAACCATGGGTGATATTCACAGCCCAGAGCCGTTACTTGCGCGTGTTCATTCAGAATGTTTAACCGGCGATGCATTGTTTAGTATGCGCTGCGATTGTGGTCCACAATTACAGGCAGCCATGCATAAAATTGGTGTAGTAGGGCGTGGTGTGATTTTTTATTTGCGTCAGGAAGGGCGCGGTATTGGTTTAATCAATAAAATTCGCGCTTATTCATTGCAAGATTGCGGTGCTGATACCGTAGAGGCCAATGAGCAATTAGGTTTTGGTGCGGATATGCGCGATTATTCTATTCTCAAACCCATGCTCGAACATTTGCAGATTAAATCCTTAAAGTTGCTGACCAATAATCCTCGTAAAGTAAAAGCATTACAGGATATGGGCATTAATGTCGTGGAGCGTTTGCCACATCAAACGGGTCGCAACCCACACAACGCTAAATATTTGGAAACCAAACAAGGAAAGCTAGGCCATTTGTTTAATAGTGCTGATGAAGAATAATTTTTTGACGGAATTTTTTATATGACACGTATTGCAATTGCTGGCGCTGCTGGCCGTATGGGTAAAGCACTGATTGAAGCTACCAACGCGAATCCCGCTACACAATTAACGGGTGCGATTGTTCGTCCATCCAGTACCTTAATTGGTGTTGATGCCGGAGAGTTTGGTGGAGTTGGTAAATTGGATGTAAACATCGTTGGTGATATTGCGCAAGCCATTGAGCAATTCGATGTATTAATTGATTTTAGTTCGCCAGCGGCAACGCTGAATAATGTAAAAATCTGCGCTGCCCACAAAAAACCTATCGTGGTAGGTACTACGGGTTTTAGTGATGCAGAAAAAGCAGAATTGTTATCCTATCAAACACAAATACCTTTGCTGCTTTCTGCCAATTTTTCTACCGGTGTGAATTTGTGTTTTAAATTATTGGATATTGCCGCTCGCGTATTGGGTGACGATTACGATGTAGAAGTTTATGAAGCGCACCATCGCCATAAAGTGGATTCACCCTCAGGTACTGCGGTGCGCATGGGGGAGGTGTTGGCCAATGCGCTGGATCGTAATTTAAAAGACGTAGCTGTGTATGGCCGTGAGGGTCAAATTGGTGCGCGTCCACGCGATACGATTGGTTTTGCCACTGTGCGTGGTGGTGATGTAGTAGGCGATCACACAGTCATGTTTATGGCTGATGGTGAGCGCGTTGAGATTACACACAAAGCATCTAGCCGTTTAGCGTTTGCCAATGGCGCCGTGCGCGCGGCCGTATGGTTGCAGCAACAAAAAACGGGCTTGTTTGATATGCAGGATGTTTTAGGTTTACGTTAAGGGAGTCTTTCTATGGCGGGATCAAGTTTGTTAGCGCTGATTGATGATATTGCTACTTTGTTAGATGACGTGGCAGTCATGACCAAAGTCGCCGCGAAAAAAACAGCAGGTGTTTTAGGGGATGATCTCGCGCTCAATGCGCAGCAGGTGGCAGGCGTTCGCGCGGAACGTGAATTGCCTGTGGTATGGGCGGTTGCAAAAGGATCATTTATTAATAAGGTGATTTTGGTTCCTGCGGCGCTATTAATCAGTGCTTTTGTCCCTTGGCTTATTGCTCCTTTACTCATGCTCGGCGGTGCTTATTTGTGTTTTGAGGGGTTTGAAAAACTCGCGCATAAATTTTTACATTCCAAAGCGGAAGATGAAACTCATCATCAAGAATTGGTCGCTGCTGTGGTCAACCCCAATGTGGATTTAGTCGCGTTTGAAAAAGAAAAAATCAAGGGTGCAATACGCACAGATTTCGTGCTTTCCGCTGAGATTATTGTTATCGCCTTGGGTAGCGCCGCTGCGGCTGCATTTGCTACCCAGGCTGCGGTAGTGGTTAGTATTGCCTTGATTATGACGGTTGGTGTTTATGGTTTTGTTGCGCTCATCGTGAAGCTGGACGACATAGGTCTGCATATGGCCCAAAAACAAAACACTTTGAGTGTGGCGATCGGGCGCGGATTGGTGGCAGCGGCGCCCAAATTGATGAAGTTTTTATCGGTATTGGGTACGGCAGCTATGTTTATGGTGGGTGGCGGGATTATCACGCACGGTATTCCCGTGGTGCATCATCTGATAGACGAGTTGGCTCATAGCACTGAACCACTAGGTTGGCTTACATCCTCTGTCTTAAATGGCGTTGCTGGCGTTGTGATTGGGGCCTTAGTATTGATGGCAGTGAGTCTGGTGCTCAAGCTGTTTAAATCGGCCAAAGCAACCGCATAAATTCGACATTCATTGGAATTCTATTGGACACACAGGGCTCACTCCCGTAGAATTCCCGGTTAGATTGCGCTCGGCCAAATCGAGCCAGAATCACACAACATAAACAGAAGCGAGATGAGATTTTGGTTTCATCTCGCTTTTTTACAACCTAAAGCCAGCGTGCTGGGTTGGTGATCTGGCCTTCACTTTCGTCCTTTGACTCATATCGCTTCTCGCGCCCACCTTATCAGTGTTCAGTGCGACTGCCTTGTTGAGCCCTTAAAAAGTGAATGAAATAAGGAGAGGCGTGTCAATCTACTCAAGGAATGATTAGGCCGATCAACGATTTCATTATTTATATTGCTAGCATCTTTCTGTTGTGCGCTGAGCATCTACTGTTGGCCACAAGAGCGCTGCACAAGCCAAAACCCCAACCAATCAGGAGGTTGTTTTGACTACTCAGGAATCCCTTCCTGCTCCAAAGAAAGCCATTTTAGTGCTTGCTGATGGTAGTGTTTTCCGTGGTACCGCTATTGGTGCTGAAGGTTTATCGGTGGGTGAGGTGGTATTTAATACCGCGATCACCGGCTATCAGGAAATACTTACCGATCCATCCTATGCCCAACAAATTGTTACTCTAACTTACCCCCATATTGGCAATACGGGCACCAATGACGAAGATGCAGAATGCGATCGTATTTGGGCCTCTGGCCTCGTGATTCGCGACCTTCCTTTGTTAGCCAGTAACTTCCGCAATCAACAAGATCTATCGAGTTACCTCAAAGAGCGTAATGTCGTCGGCATCGCCGATATAGATACTCGTCGCTTAACTCGAATTCTGCGTGACAAAGGTGCCCAAAACGGCTGCATCATGGCGGGCGATGTTGATGAAGCTAAAGCGCTTGAAGCCGCCAAAGCCTTTGGTGGTTTAAAGGGGTTGGATTTGGCAAAAGAAGTCACCGTTAGCCAATCCTACACATGGAATGAAAGCAGCTGGAAATTGGGTAAGGGCCACACTGCACTGACAGGGGCTAAAAAATTCAAAGTGGTTGCCTATGACTACGGTGTTAAGCGCAATATTTTGCGCATGTTGGCAGATCGCGATTGCGAGTTGATTGTTGTTCCCGCCAAAACCACCGCTGCCGATGTGTTGGCGATGAATCCGGATGGCGTATTCCTATCGAACGGCCCTGGCGATCCAGAGCCATGCACCTACGCGATTGAGGCCATCAAAGCGATTTTAGAAACCGATATTCCTGTCTTCGGCATTTGCTTGGGGCACCAGTTATTGGCGCTGGCCTCTGGCGCTAAGACGATCAAGATGAAGTTTGGTCATCATGGTGGTAACCACCCGGTACAGGATTTGGATACCAAACGCGTGATGATCACTGCGCAAAACCACGGTTTCGCGGTTGAAGAATCCAGCTTGCCTGCCAACTTAAAGGCGACGCATAAGTCGTTGTTTGATGGTTCTTTACAAGGTATTCATCGCACGGATAAAGCGGCTTTCAGTTTCCAAGGTCATCCTGAAGCAAGCCCCGGTCCACATGATGCCGATACCTTATTCGACCACTTTATTGAATTGATGCAAGCCCGTAAGGCGTCCTAACCGGAGCAGACATGCCAAAACGTACAGACATACACAGTATTTTAATTCTTGGCGCTGGCCCTATCGTGATTGGCCAAGCCTGTGAGTTCGACTACTCAGGCGCCCAAGCCTGTAAAGCCCTGCGCGAAGAAGGTTATCGCGTCATTCTGGTTAACTCCAACCCAGCTACCATCATGACTGACCCAGCCATGGCGGATGCTACCTATATTGAGCCAATTGAGTGGCAAACGGTTGCGAAAATCATTGAACAAGAGCGTCCGGATGTGATTCTGCCCACCATGGGTGGGCAAACTGCACTGAACTGTGCTTTGGCATTGGCCAAGAACGGTGTATTGGAAAAATACAATGTTGAATTGATTGGTGCGAAAGAAGAAGCCATCAACATGGCAGAAGATCGCAACCTCTTTGACCAAGCCATGAAACGCATCGGTTTGGAGTGCGCGCGTGCGCGTATCGTACATACGTTAGACGAAGCCAAAGAAGTTCCTAAAGAATTTGGTTTCCCTTGCATTATCCGCCCCTCATTCACCATGGGTGGTTCTGGTGGTGGTATTGCGTACAACTGGGAAGAATTTGAAGAGATTTGTACGCGCGGTTTGGATTTGTCTCCAACCAACGAGCTCTTGATCGACGAATCACTGCTCGGCTGGAAAGAGTACGAGATGGAAGTGGTGCGCGACAAAAACGACAATTGCATTATTGTCTGTTCGATCGAAAACTTCGATCCGATGGGCGTTCACACCGGTGACTCTATTACCGTTGCGCCAGCACAAACCCTCACCGATAAAGAGTACCAAATCATGCGTAACGCCTCGATTGCGGTACTGCGTGAGATCGGCGTTGAAACCGGCGGTTCTAACGTGCAATTCGCCGTAAACCCTGTCGATGGCCGTATGGTGGTTATTGAGATGAACCCACGGGTGTCCCGTTCATCTGCACTTGCCTCAAAAGCAACGGGTTTCCCCATCGCCAAAATCGCTGCCAAGTTGGCAGTGGGTTATACCTTGGATGAGTTGAAAAATGACATCACCGGTGGTGCAACACCAGCGTCGTTTGAACCATCCATCGATTATGTAGTGACTAAAGTTCCACGCTTCACCTTCGAAAAATTTGGTGAGGCCGATGCGCGCTTAACCACTCAAATGAAATCAGTAGGTGAGGTGATGGCGATTGGCCGTACCTTCCAAGAATCTTTACAAAAAGCGTTACGCGGTTTGGAAGTGGGCTCTGCTGGTTTTGAATCAAAAGTGGATATCGCCAGTGAAGAAGGCGTGGCTCGCGTTCGCCGTGAATTAGCAACTCCAGGTGCCGAGCGTATTTGGTATGTGGGTGATGCTTTCCGCATGGGTATGAGTGTTGATGATGTGTTCAACCTCTCCAGCATCGATCCTTGGTTCCTTGTGCAAATCGAAGAATTGATTGTGATGGAACAAGCGTTGCGTGGTAAATCATTGGCTAGCTTCACTGCAGACAGTTTATTTGCGTACAAGCGTAAAGGATTCTCTGATAAGCGTTTAGCGCTCTTGTTAGGTGTGACTGAAAAAGAAGTTCGTCATTACCGCCAAGGTTTAGATATTCGCCCTGTGTACAAGCGTGTTGATACTTGTGCGGCGGAATTCGCCACGTCAACGGCTTACATGTATTCCAGCTACGAAGAAGAGTGTGAAGCGAATCCTAGCAACAAGAAAAAAATTCTTGTTATCGGTGGCGGCCCTAACCGTATCGGTCAAGGTATTGAGTTTGATTACTGCTGTGTACACGCTGCCTTGGCGATGCGTGAAGATGGCTACGAAACCATCATGGTTAACTGCAATCCAGAAACGGTATCGACTGACTACGATACGTCGGATCGTTTGTTCTTTGAACCAGTGACCTTGGAAGATGTACTCGAAATCGTTCACAAAGAAAAACCAGTAGGCGTGATTGTGCAATTTGGCGGTCAAACCCCGTTGAAATTGTCGCGTGCTCTGGAGGCGGAAGGGGTACCCATTATTGGTACCAGCCCAGATGCTATCGATAAAGCAGAAGACCGTGAACGCTTCCAACAAATGATTGAGAAGCTCGGCTTATTACAACCGCCTAATGCAATTGTGCGTTCACTGGAAGAAGCGCTTTTGGCTGCGGATCGTGTCGGTTATCCATTGGTTGTGCGCCCATCTTATGTATTGGGGGGACGTGCGATGGAAATCGTCTATAAAGAAGATGAATTGCGTACTTACATGCGCACCGCTGTGCAAGTATCTGAAGATGCTCCAGTACTGCTCGATCACTTCTTGAATAATGCGATTGAAGTGGACATTGATGCCGTTTCTGACGGTAAGCAAGTGGTGATCGGCGGCATCATGCAACACATTGAACAATGCGGTGTTCACTCGGGTGACTCAGCGTGTTCTTTGCCGCCATACTCATTGCCTGCAGATGTACAAAATGCAATGCGTGAGCAAGTGAAACAAATGGCGCTTGAATTAGGCGTTATTGGCTTAATGAATACCCAGCTTGCGTATCAAGATGGCAAAATTTATGTCATTGAAGTAAACCCGCGTGCATCTCGTACTGTGCCTTTTGTGTCTAAGTGCATAGGGGTGTCATTGGCGAAAGTGGCAGCACGTTGCCAAGCGGGTACATCATTAGCGGATCAAGGTTTCACCACAGAAATTATTCCAACATACTTCAGCGTGAAAGAAGCGGTGTTCCCGTTTAATAAGTTCCCTGCGGTAGATCCAATCCTCGGCCCAGAGATGAAATCAACAGGCGAAGTTATGGGGGTGGGCGATACCTTTGGCGAGGCTTACGGTAAGTCGCAGCTGGGTGCTAACAACCGCATTGCGGCGGGCGGTACTGCCTTCATTAGCGTGCGTGATATGGATAAAGCCGGCATCGTCAGTGTTGGTAAAGATCTGGCGGGGCTTGGCTTCAAATTGGTTGCAACGCGCGGTACTGCAGCGGTATTGCAAAATGCAGGGCTTGCTGTTCAGGTTATCAATAAAGTTCAAGAAGGTCGCCCACACATTGTGGATATGATTAAAAATGATGAGATTGACCTGATTATCAATACTGTTGAAGGCCGTCAGGCAACGCGCGATTCATCATCCATTCGCCGTAGTGCTGAAAATCACCGTGTGTATTACAACACGACCTTGGCTGCAGGTCAGGCTGTGTGCATGGCGCTTAAAGAAGGTCAGAATATTAAAGTCCGTCGTTTACAAGATTTACATAAAAGGATAGGCGCATGAGTACTAAGTTCCCAATGACCATTCAAGGTGCTGAGAAATTGGCAGCCGAATTGGAGGATCTGAAAAAGGTTCAGCGCCCACGTATTGTGCAAGCGATTGCGGAAGCTCGTGAGCACGGCGATCTGAAAGAAAATGCGGAGTATTCTGCGGCGCGTGAACAACAGAGCTTTTGCGAAGGCCGTATTCAAGAAATTGAAGGTAAGTTAAGTAATGCGCAAATTATTGACGTCACTAAAATCCCCCATACGGGGAAAGTAATTTTTGGCACCACAGTGACTATATTGAATGTTGAAACCGACCAGACGGTGACTTACCAGATTGTCGGTGATGACGAGGCAGATGTTAAAGCCAACAAAATCTCCGTGAACTCGCCGATTGCACGTGCTTTGGTGGGTAAAGAGGAGGGTGATGTGGTGGTAGTGAAAGCACCTGGTGGTGAAATAGAATATGAAATCGACAAAGTCGAGCATATTTAATCTCACGTGCTACACCAGTGAAAAGCCGCCCTTCAAAGGCGGCTTTTCACTTTCTATCTGATCGTAATGCTTCTTATCGGTGCAAATTAGACAGTTTCGGGTTGGCTTTTTTATTGTGTCTATAAAGTAATACAACTTTGCCAATCTCTTGGATTAGCTCAACATTAGGCAATGCTACCAGCTCAGTAACGACTTCTTTACGGTCTTCTCGTTCGGCAATGGCCAGTTTTACTTTAATCAGCTCATGGTCATCCAACGCGCGGTTGAGTTCTAGTAATACCCCTTCGCTTAGGCCATTGCCGGCGATGGTCACTATAGGATTAAGCTTATGGCCAATGGTGCGAAATTGTTTTTTGCGGTCTGTGCTGATAGGCATAAAATTACCTTGATGTAATGCGAAGAAAATTAGGTCGGCATTGTACTCTATCTTGAAGAGCTAGTATGGTCATTGGTAGTTCAAAAGGCGTGTTTATGAACTAGGTGTTCGCTACTTGGACCTTGTAATTTGAAATGCAATCCCAATATGGGTTTTTGACGTATAAGTAATCCATAAAGCCATGAGAATGCGGCTATCCTTATAGTTGTAACTATTGATGTAATCATGAGGAAAACTCCTTGAACGATATAACCAAGAATCTTGTACTTTGGCTTGTTATTGCGGTGGTGCTGTTTAGTGTCTTCTCGAACTTCAACACTCAATCGGGTAGCAATACCCTCAATTATTCGGAATTTATTGCGGATGTCCGAGATGATAAGGTGCAAGAGGTGACTATTGATGGACTAGTGATCGAAGGGGTATATCGAGATAACACTACCTTCAAAACCATTCGCCCACAGGTTCAAGACCCTAAACTCATTGACGATTTGTATAACCATAACGTTGTCATCAAAGGCCGTGAAATTGAGCAGCCGAGTTTACTGAATCAGTTGCTTGTCGCTAGTTTTCCAATCCTTATTATCATTGCGGTTTTCTGGTTTTTCATGCGTCAAATGCAGGGTGGTGCTGGCGGTAAAGGTGGCCCTATGAGCTTTGGTAAAAGCAAGGCGCGCTTATTGGGTGAGGATCAAATTAAAACAACCTTTGCTGATGTAGCTGGTGTGGATGAGGCCAAAGAAGAAGTGCAAGAATTGGTTCAATACTTGCGCGATCCCTCGAAATTCCAACGTCTCGGTGGCCAAATTCCCCGTGGTGTATTAATGGTAGGTCCACCTGGAACGGGTAAAACGCTGCTCGCAAAAGCCATTGCAGGTGAAGCCAAGGTGCCCTTCTTTTCTATATCAGGCTCTGATTTCGTAGAAATGTTCGTTGGTGTTGGTGCAAGCCGTGTGCGTGACATGTTTGAGCAAGCTAAAAAACAAGCACCATGTATTATTTTTATTGATGAAATCGATGCGGTTGGTCGCCATCGCGGTGGTGGTCATGGTGGTGGTCACGATGAGCGTGAACAAACCCTCAACCAGTTGCTGGTAGAGATGGATGGTTTTGAAGGCAATGACGGTGTCATTATTATCGCTGCGACTAACCGTGCAGATGTTCTTGATAAAGCTTTGTTGCGTCCGGGACGCTTTGATCGTCAGGTGTATGTTGGTTTGCCTGATATTCGCGGCCGTGAACAAATTCTGAAAGTGCATATGCGTAAAGTTCCTCTTGATGAGCGTGTGAGTGCATCTGTAATTGCTCGCGGAACCCCCGGATTTTCGGGTGCGGAATTGGCCAACCTTGTAAACGAAGCTGCGCTGATGGCTGCGCGCGGCAACAAACGTTTAGTGGGAATGGAAGATTTTGAAAAAGCACGCGACAAAATCATGATGGGCGCGGAACGCAAATCCATGGTGATGAGCGAAAAAGAAAAAGAAAATACGGCTTATCATGAAGCAGGTCACGCGATTATAGGTTGCTTGGTGCCAGAGCATGATCCTGTACACAAGGTCACCATAATCCCTCGCGGTCGCGCTTTAGGCGTTACTCAGTATCTGCCTGAAGAGGATAAATACAGCCACAGTAAGCGCTCATTAGAATCTTTTTTGTGTTCGCTCTTCGGCGGGCGTATTGCTGAGGAAATGACATTGGGAGCTGATGGTGTGACTACAGGTGCATCCAATGATATCGAGCGTGCAACCAGCCTTGCGCGCAATATGGTAACTAAGTGGGGATTATCCGCCAAGCTTGGGCCGTTGCATTATGGTGATGAAGAGGGTGCCTACCCCGGTATGGCAACTCAGCAGTACTCTAGCGAAACATCACGACAAATTGATGAAGAAGTGCGTCGTATAATTGATGAGTGTTATCAGCGTGCCACAAAAATCCTTCAAGATAATCGCGATATTTTAGAAGCAATGAAAGATGCCTTGATGGAGTATGAGACTATCGATTCAGAACAAGTAGCTGATCTCATGGCGCGTCGTAAAGTGCGTCCACCGCGGGAATGGAATGATGATGATTTCAATAGCCATTTGCGCGAAAAAGAAGCCAAGGGTGAAAATCCTGACACTCCTATAGGCGGTCCCGCCAATACTCACTAATAAAATCTTTTTGAATGTCAAACAACCCCGAGCTTGCTCGGGGTTGTTGTTTTAAAAGAGAGAGTTTCTTTTCATCGCCTTAAGGTTTATTCATGTATCTGCAGTGCGGCAAACATCAAATAAATTTATCCAGCCCCATCGTGATGGGCATATTAAATACAACACCGGATTCATTTTCTGATGGTGGTCATTATTATCATACGGGGCAGCTTTCGATTGATCTCGCACTCAAGCGTGCCGAGCAAATGTTGAAGGAAGGCGCAAAAATTATTGATGTGGGTGGAGAATCAACTCGTCCAGGCTCTGCGCCTGTAACAGAGCAACAAGAGTTAGATCGAGTTATTCCTGTTGTTGAAGCACTCGTAAAAAATTTTGATGCGGTGGTTTCCGTCGATACCAGCTCTGCTGTAGTGATAACAGAAGCAGCTCTTCGTGGTGCGAGCTTAATTAATGATGTGCGAGCTTTGCAGAAAGAGGGCGCATTGTCTGCTGCAGCTGCAACAGGTTTACCCGTGTGTTTGATGCATATGCAGGGGCGGCCAGTTGATATGCAGCTTGCACCTTTTTATGTGGATGTTATTGCGGAAGTTGCAGGATTTTTGCAGCAGCGAGTATCGGCATGCGTCACAGCTGGGATATCGAAAGAGCAAATTTTAGTGGATCCTGGATTTGGCTTTGGAAAAACTCTCGATCATAATCTTACCCTTTTAAGGCGTCTTGCTGAATTAAAAGAATTGGGGTTCCCATTATTGGTAGGGCTTTCGCGTAAATCCATGTTAGGACAATTGCTTAATCGAGACATTGATGAGCGTTTGCCTGGTAGCTTGGCGATGGCGATGGCTGCGGCCGAGCGCGGTGCTGCCATTATTCGTGTGCACGATGTTGCGCCTACAGTAGATGTGCTTGGTGTTTTATCGGCCTTATCGGCTGAATGAGATATTTAAATTTTGTTTTGGAGCTAGGATTTTATGTCACGCAAATATTTTGGAACAGATGGCATTCGTGGTTTGGTCGGTGAAGGCGCAATCACGCCTGATTTTATGCTCAAACTCGGCTGGGCTGCGGGTCGAGTTCTCACAGATCATACATCAGGCTCCAGTTTCATTCTCATAGGAAAAGATACCCGCATTTCTGGGTACATGTTTGAGTCTGCCTTGGAGGCAGGTTTAATTAACGCAGGTGTTGATGTTGGTTTACTTGGCCCCATGCCTACACCTGGCGTCGCTTACCTTACGCGAACTTTTCAAGCGCAAGCAGGTATTGTGATCAGTGCTTCGCATAACAGCTATGTCGATAACGGCATTAAATTTTTTAGTGGTAATGGTACAAAGTTGCCTGATGATATTGAGGCTCTAATTGAGGCAGAGTTGGAAAAGCCAATGCACACTGCGGATAAATTAGGGAAAGCTCGTCGTATTGGCGATGCATCTGGCCGCTACATAGAATTCTGCAAAGGAACCATGCCTTGGGGGTTTAACCTCAAGGGATTGCACATAGTTCTCGATTGTGCTCATGGGGCAACATACAACATAGCACCCAGTGTTTTTACGGAGCTAGGGGCGCGAGTTACGTCTATATTCGTCGAACCAAATGGCACCAATATCAATCGTGGCTGCGGATCTACCAAGCCTGAAGCTCTACAAGAGAAAGTTGTTGAATTGGGCGCAGATCTTGGTATTGCTTTTGATGGAGACGGGGATCGCGTGGTCTTCGTGGATCACAAAGGTGAATTGGTTGATGGCGATGAATTGTTGTACATCATTGCTGCTTATCAAAAGCTTCACGGCGGCGGCTGCAAAGGTGTCGTTGGTACATTGATGAGCAATTTTGGTTTCGAGTTGGGTCTCAAAAAGCTTGATATACCTTTTGTTCGCGCCAAAGTGGGTGATCGTTATGTTATTGAGCAAATGAAAGAGCATGGTTGGAGCTTAGGAGGTGAAAACTCTGGTCATATTGTTTGCAGCAATGTCACCACAACAGGAGATGGGATTATTTCTGCTTTACAGGTTTTGCTAGCAGTTTCGAATCTTGGAGAGTCTCTGCATAAAGTGAAAAAAGGCATGAATAAAATGCCACAAGTGATGATAAACGTGCATATGAGTAAGCGCGTAGATCTGAACTCAATTGAAGCTGTACAGTCAGCTGTCAAAATGACAGAGGATAAATTGGCAGGTACCGGTCGAGTCTTACTCCGCCCATCGGGAACTGAGCCGGTGGTCAGGGTAATGGTTGAGGGTGAAGATAAGAAAAAAGTTAAAGAGCTTGCACAAGAGTTGGCTTCAATCGTTGAAAAAGCTCTCAGCTAGATTGTAAGTTTTTCTGAGATTATTAGTTTGCCATGAAAATGTTGATTGATTTCTGTGCGAAGCGATAATCCCAGTCATTAAATTTACATCCCTTGAATAAAAAAACAGAGAATAATGAGTGCGTAAGCTAAGATTAAGTTGTATCTGTAAACCATCTTGGCTAACATAAGCGCCCGCTTCGGGGAGGTATTGCTGTTGAATAAAGCAAGTAACACCAAGCGTCGCCAGTTGGTTGTCGGCAATTGGAAAATGAACGGCAACCTGCAGCAGAATGCTGAGCTTTTAACAAAGCTGGTTGCTGGTTGGCAGGGTGGTGATCACCGAGCGGAAGTGGTAATTTGTCCGCCTTACCCATACCTGCAGCAAGCAAGTTTATTTCTGAAGGGATCTTCTATTTTGCTGGGTGCCCAAAGCGTCAGCGAATATCAGAAGGGGGCTTTTACCGGCGAAGTGTCTGCTGAAATGTTGGCAGATATGAATTGCAAATTTGTGATAATTGGTCACAATGAGCGCCGCCGAATGCAAGCTGAAACCGATCAGCAAATTGCCGAAAAGTTCATGGGTGTGCAAAACGCAAATTTGATACCCATACTCTGTGTTGGGGAATCGTTAGAGCAGCGTGAAGCGGCCCAGCACTTGGAAATGATAGGCGCTCAGCTGCAGTCAGTATTTGCTCGCACTGGTAAAAATGCTTTTTTAAAGGCGGTGGTAGCTTACGAGCCCATATGGGCGGTCGGTACTGGAAAAACGGCTACGCCAGAGCAAGTCGAAGAAGTTCACCACTTCATTCGTGCCCAGTTAGGTGAAATTGCTGATTTTGTAAGAATTTTGTACGGTGGCAGCGTTAAAGCACATAATGCTGAGCAGTTGTTTGCATTGCCAGATATAGATGGAGCCCTTCTTGGGGGCGCTTCTTTGGATGCGAATGAATTCTTAAGTGTGTGCAAAGCTGCTGATTAGTTTACGTTAGAATATTAAATCGCTCAGAGAGCAGTTCATGGAAAATTTAGTTTTAGTTATTCATTCGCTTGCAGCTTTGGTAATCATTGGTCTGGTTCTTTTGCAGCAAGGTAAAGGTGCGGCTGCTGGCGCCTCGTTTGGTGCGGGCGCATCTCAAACGGTGTTTGGTAGTGAAGGTAGTGGTAATTTTTTTACCCGTGCTACTTGGACTATTGCAGCATTGTTTTTTATTACCAGCTTTGGTCTGGCAATCATTGCAAAAAATCACTCAAAAGTTTCTGCAGATGCTGTAATAGTTCCTTCCGTTCAGCAAGAGATTCCTGCGGTTCAGTCTGACGCTCCGGCTGGTGAGGTTCCTTCTGTAGAGGCTGCTGCAGAACGGAAGGAAGTTGCGCCATTACCTGAAGAGGGGAAGTAATAAATTAAGCCCAAGTGGTGGAATTGGTAGACACGCTATGTTGAGGTCGTAGTGGCGTAAGCTGTGCCGGTTCGAGTCCGGCCTTGGGTACCACATAAATATCCTGCTGTTTTAAGCCCACTTCTGTGGGCTTTTTCATTTCTGTCTGGCTGTTTATTTCGTTATTTTTAGTTGTATGGATGTTGGCTGTTACAAAATACACTTTTTAATGTCGAAATAGTCACAAACAGGTTGCTCTGGTGAATACGTATGCTAGTATTAGCCGCGAAATTATCAGAATTAACTTCTAAAGCAAACAGCTATTAGGGGTAATCTGGTAGCTGTATGCACAACATTTTAAAAGTGCTTATGGCTTTGTTTTAACAATAAAAATGCTTTCAAAATTCCAATAGTTTGACCCTTTAATACCCGCGTTACCTTTGATCTTAAAAATAATACAGTGGAGTAAACAAGCAATGTTTGATTACCGTAAAAAACTAGGGCTAATTGCCTTGGTCTGCAGTATTGCAGGCCTCTCTGGCTGTGGTGGCAGTAGTGGCACAGATAATGAAAAAATTGATTTGCCGGTTTGTAATAATTTTGAAGTTCTTCTCCCTGATGGCACTTGTGGTCAGCCTCCAGAGCTGCCTGCCTGCCCCGAAGGTCAAATTCGAGTTGGTGGTATATGTATAACCCCAGATAAGCCCGCGCCCACATACACTCCCGCTGAAGATGAAGTTGTTATTTATGTCAACAGCAAACAAAAAGAAGCAGTTTTTCCGTTGCTTAACCTGCATATGTGGCAATCCTGTGGTACAGCTTGGGCTGATCCAGTTGTAGATCCAAAAACAGGTGATGTTTTCTCTATGGCTCAAACGTCCGGCGGCGGCCTAAGCTGGCCTAATGGACCTTTTATGTCTAGTAATGAGAATGGACCAGAGCTGAAGCATGATGATATTTATGGTGCATATTTCATATTAAAGATTAATGAAACTGGTAGCTGCGGTAACTTTATTGTTAAGGATAAAGTAAGAGCTGGTGCTGGTGACAGCAGAGGTCAAACAAATGACCTGAGCATCGATATCGTTCGTGGTCGTTCGACTTTGGAAGGGCCGTATGATCGCATGTTTTTCGTCATTTTGAATGATACAAATTATCGTGATAGCCGTGTGAGTGCATCCCCAATTTGTATTGATGATATTTGTAAGCCTTATGAAAAGCCTTTATTGGGTGTGTCTGATGTTGAGGCTCACTGGGTTGATCAGGACACCATCCTTTGGAATAGAGATTTGAGAGATGTGAAACTCTTCAAATCAGAAGCTGCAGGTATGACTGCAAGTACGACGGCTAACAATGTTATGAATGGTGGTACATTGTTCGCTACACTTTCTGAAGCGAGAGAAATGACTGAAGAGGAGATATCAAAAGCGGGTAATTTAACTGACTATTACGCATATGATATTGAAACTGAGCTTTCAAATGACGACATAAAAAATGTACTCAAGGGTGAGTTGGTCATTTTAGGTGTTTATGATGATACTTCAGGAGAGGAGACTGTTGAGAGAGGTTTGGGAACTCGTGTACAAATAGCTCGTCTATTGGACGTACTTTATGCAGATGAAGCTGAAAGTGAAACGCTCGGTGTTAGCTATGGTGATAGCACTGTGACTGTTTCTGTGTGGGCTCCTACGACTCAAAGTGCTGAGTTACGTATATTCAGTGGTTCGCCAATTAAGCTGGAAACAAAAGTGCCTATGACATTAGACCCGAGTACTGGTATTTGGTCATACACTGGCACCAAGGCAGCTCTCGACCGCAAGTTTTATCGTTTCCGCTTTAATACATACAACCCAGTTAGTAAAAAAATTGAGATACTTGAGGTCACTGATCCATACTCAGTGAGTTTGTCTACAAATGCAACTCATTCTCAGTTTGTAAACTTAAGCGATTCTGATTTGTTGCCTGCTGGTTGGGACAATGAAGCTCCAACTGTTGATTCTTTTGAATCTGCTTCAATCTATGAAGTTCACGTTCGTGATTTCAGTATTGATGACGATAGCACTTCACCTGATTATCGTGGTAAGTACCTTGCCTTCACAGAAGAGGATTCTGCACCTGTAAATCATTTAAAAGCATTGAAAGCTGCAGGCTTGACTCATCTTCATTTCTTGCCATTGAATGATAGCTTTAACATCAATGAAAACTTCAGCAAGCAACTTAACCTAGATAGCTATGTCTTTGAGTTGTGTGCTGCTGTGAGTCCACGTAATTCTGCAGTTGTGTGTAACGGAGCAGCGAAAAATACCGATACATTAAGAACTGTCTTAGAGAGTTATGAAGGCAATAGCGATAAACAAAGAAGATTAGTGGAATCCTTAAGATCTCTCGATGGCTTCAATTGGGGCTATGATCCTCAGCACTTCAATGTGCCTGATGGTAGCTATGCTACTGATTCAAATGGCGTAGCAAGAATCAAGGAAATGCGAGCTATGTATCAAGCGGTGCATGATATTGGTCTCCGTGTTGTGATGGATGTTGTATATCCGCACACAGTTTCTGCTGGCACTGAGGCTGCAAACTCAGTTTTAGACAAGGTTGTACCTGGCTACTACTACCGCAAAAATATTGTAAGCGGTGGGGAAGAAAATGGAACAGGTGCTGGTCCTGACACAGCGACTGAAAATCGTATGATGGCCAAGTTTGTAAAAGACTCTCTCGTGCAATGGGCATCACAATATAAAGTCGACGGCTTCCGCTTTGATCAGTCAGGTTTCATGCCTAAGAGTGTTTTGGTGGATTCATTGGCAGCTGTTCAAGAAGTAGATCCTGATACTTATTTCTATGCAGAAGCTTGGACCCCAGGCGGCGGCACTTCCGAGGCTCGAATTGGTGCTAATAATCGAGCGACTCAAGCTGCTCTAGCAGGAACAGGTATTGGTACCTTTAACGATAGAATCCGTAATCCACTTCAAAAGTTACATATTGTAAATGGTCAAAGCCTGAATGCCGTACGTGCTGGCTTAGCGGGTAATTTGAGAGACTTTGAGATTTTGACCTCTGATAACGAAGTTGTTACAGCTGATTCTTTTGGTGCTTATAATCTTGATCCTCAAGAAGCTATCAATTATGTTGAGAAGCATGATAATGAGACTCTGTGGGATTGGATGCACAGAACTGCTACTACGTTACCTGAAGATACTTCGCGAGAAGATCGTGTTCGCATACATGGTTTGACTTTGTCTATTCCATTGCTTAGCCAAGGCGTTCCATTCTTCCATATGGGTAGTGATTTGCTTCGCTCAAAATCGATGTCTCCTAATTCATATGATGCGGGTGATTGGTTCAATAAAGTTGACTTTACTAAGCAGAGTAACAACTGGGCTGTTGGATTGCCTCCTGAGCTAAGGGATGGGATCACTGACAGTTATGTTAGAACTGTATTCGAAGACCCGAACTCAAAACCAACGCCGGCTGATATTGAAAAATCTTCGAAAATATTCAATGAGTTTCTTGAAATCAGTAAGAGCCCACTCTTTAGTTTGACAACGGCTGCTGAAGTGATAAATCGTGTTGGTTTCCATGATGGTGGCTCATCTCAAGTTGATAACTTGATTGTTATGAGTATCGATGATGGTAATAAGCCAATTGGTGAAGACGCGATTATCAACGACGACCTTGATGAAAACTTTGATGCCATAGTCGTTATTTTTAATGGTACTGGAGAAGAAGTTAGCCGTAAGATCAATGCTTCTACTGGCTTTGAGCTACACCCAATTCAGAAAGAGTCTGCTGACGAAAGAGTTAAAGAGTCTTCTTTCGAAGAAGCTAACAAGGGCGGTATTTTTACTGTTCCACCGTACACAACTGCTGTGTTTGTTAAGATGCAAGATGGCGAGCAGGGCGTAGGCTTGAAGGCTGATGTGACTATTAATCCTCCTTTGCCATATGAGGGTAACATCTATATCCGCGGAACTATCAATGATAATTGGGCTGACACTGCTCCTGCGGGGAATAAACTTACCTATAAAGGTGTTGGTGTTTATACTTATGAGACCGAGTTAAATCCAGGTACATATAACTTTAAGATTGCTTCCGCAACATGGAACAGTCCAGAGGTGAATAAAGGTGCTCCAACTGGTAATCAAGCTATATCCTTAGATACAGCCAAAGTATTGAATGGTGGTGAGAATATTCAGTTGACTATTGTTGATGCTGCTCTTTATCGCTTTACTCTTGATGCAAACAATGCCGATACTCCTTCGTTAACTGTCAAGAAAGATTTCTATGCAACTACTCCTGTATATATTCGCGGAAATATCGTGGGTAATTGGGGTACGAGCAACCAAAACTTACTTGTTAAACAAGGGGATGGTATCTATTCGGTGACATTGCCCGCTACTGGCGGTACTCGTTACGAGTTCAAAATTGCTGACTCAACAAATGCGTGGACCTTCAACAAGGGTCTTGCTAACCCTGAAGCAAATAGAACTGTATCAGTAGGTGTTGCTAAGACGCTTGTTAATGGAAATGAGAACATCTATTTCACTCCTCCAGCGACAAGTAACTACAAGTTTTCGTTTAATACTGAAACTGATGAAATAACGATAACTGATGCCCTTGATATATATGCGTCGGAACCGTTGTATATCCGTGGAGGAATATCAGGTAACTGGAGTGCATCTAATACCAACAAGTTGGTGCATAAAGGTGGTGGTGTTTATGAGGTTACTCTAACTGCTGAGAACAATGGCGAGAACGGTTTTAAAATTGCTAACGGTAATGATAACTGGGCTGGAACCGTGAAGGGTAAAGGCGCAGGTGCTCAGGCTATAGCATTGGGTGAGGTGAAAACACTCTCAGCTGGTTCTGGCTCAGATGATGGTACATCTGATATTAAAGTAACTGTAGTATCAGGCTCTGATTACAAGTTCAGCTTTAATACATCAAATATCAATGCGCCTACTATAACGGTAACGGCTGACTAGTATCCTAATGCCAGCTAGCGTAGATGTTCTCGCTAGCTGGTTGATACTGGGCATATTTCTGATAACAAAAAATTAAACGATTAATGAGATAAATCAGATGAAAAAATTTAATCTTAAACCGTTAGGAGTAATCATTTCTGGATTAGTGATGGCATCAACATCTCAATCTATGTTTGCTCAAACTACAGAAGAAAGTTCTGATCAAAACACTGAAGTTGAAGAGATTGTAGTAACAGGTTTTGCCAGATCAATCCAAAATGCGTTAGATATGAAGCGTAATGCCGACACTGTTGTTCAGGCTATTTCTTCAGCTGATATTGGTGGTTTGCCTGATGTATCTATTGCTGACGCTTTAGGTCGAGTTCCAGGTATCACTGTAACTCGCTCTGGTGGTCAAGCTAGCACTGTGCAAGTTCGTGGTATGGGCGAAGGCTTTGTATTTTCCACTTTGAATGGCCGTGAGCAGGTGTCACCAAATGGTACTCGTGCGATGGAGTTTAGCCAGTTCCCTTCAGAGCTGATTAACTCTGTGCAAGTTTATATGTCACCTAAAGCTTCATTGATTGAAGGGGGAGTTGCGGGCACAGTTGAATTGAAAACTGCTAACCCACTAGAGATGACTGAAGATCAAAAGATTAGTGTTGGTGTTCGCGGAAGTTATAATGACCAGGCTAGTGAAATTTATGGTGCTGAGCCTTACGGAAAGCGTTTTTCACTTTCTTATCAGAAGAAATTATTCGATGACACATTGGGTCTGAGCTTGGGCTATGCGAAGTTGATTCAACCCAAAGCTGCTGCGCGTTTTGAGCACTACAATTATGAAGGGCAACCAATTCAGCTGTTGGATTCCACGGCGGTGTATGACCGTAATTTAGATCCAACAGCGCGTCCACCAGTTGTGCCGGCACTAGGAACGCCAATCGCTTTTATCAGTGATGGTTTTGAGGCTTTCCATGATGGCGGTGAGGAGACTCGCGATGGCTACATGGCTGCAATACAGTTTGAGCCTAATGAGAATCTTAGTATCCAATCGGATATTTTTTATTCTAAATTCGACTCCGAATCTTATCGCAGAGGCTTCCGCGTTCAGCCATTGAGAAATGCTGACATAGCTAATGTCGTACTGTGGGAGAATATTGCAGTTGTTGGGGGACAATTTTTGTCTAGTGCTGATGCACCTGCCGCTTTCAATATTCAAGTCAGTAACAATGATACAGAGCAAAACAATGAGCTTCTGTCTGGTGGTTTGAATGTTGAGTGGAAGCAAGATGCTTTGACGCTATCTGGAGACTTCTCGCATTCAGAAGCATCTGGGGTGCAGGCGGATGGTGTTGCTCGTGCTCATTTATACAAGCCAACTGATGATTTAGCTGCTAATCCAAATGGATTTGAGCGTGATGGTGACCAGCAAATGTCGTATTTGCTTGATGGTATAAACATCCCCAGCTTTACTATGAGTAGAGACTATACAGATACATCGACATTGCGCCTTACTAACTATGAACGTTATCCTCGTATTAACGATGATGTGATTGATGCTGCACGTTTCGATCTAAAATATGAATTAGAGCTACCTGTCATAAATAGTGTTGAGTCAGGTATTCGTTATTCAGAACGCAATCATAAAGACCGTCGTCAAGTGTTTGTTTACGGTGATGGTGCTAATGGGATGATCTCCACAGATTATTCTTTGCCGATAACCGAAGAAACATCAGATGTTGTGCATTGGAAAGGTGATTTTTCTCATTTCCCATCGTTCTTGGCTGTTGACGGTGATGCAGTAATGGCGCAAGCCGTTAAAGATGGATTGGTTCTCATGAGCCCTTACAATTTTAGCGGAGATGTTAATAATCCAATTGGTTCAGGTAATCCACAGGCCTATAATGCTTTGGATAATTTACGTTCTAGGTCTTTTGAGCCGGCAGCTCGTTGGAGTGAAGGACGTTCTTGGTCAATGTTGCAGCGCTCGGATATTGATGAAAACGTTTTATCTTTCTACGTTCAAGCTAATATTGCGACTACCTTAGGTGGTAATGATTTAACGGGTAACATTGGTTTCCGTCGCGTTGAGACTGATCAATCAAGTGTTGCGCCGATCAATGTTCAGGGTGATAAGTCGAAAGGTGCGGTAGAGGTATGTGACGAAGTAGGTGATTGCGTTGACGACTATGCATATCGTAGTTTGGGTGTTAAGTACGGCAATAGCTTGCCATCACTGAACCTTAATTACAGTTTAACTGACTCTGATCAGTTGCGCTTGGCGTTGGCTCGTGTTCTGTCTCGCGCACCTATCAATCGTTTGGCTGCACCTGATTCTGCTGGATCTGTGAGTATTGTAGGAATTATTCCTGAATTCAATTATGGATCCAATACATCCTACAAATTAACTCCATTTATTGCTGATCAGATAGATGTATCCTACGAGCATTACATGGAGGATACGAATGGTTCGGTAGCTGTGGCTGCATATCACAGAGAAATTAAGTCTTTCATTCAAGATATTACGATAGAAGACTATGATTTCCGTAATGACCCTAATTTTGTTGTGCCAGAAACTTGGCCAGTACCAATTGGAAATGTGATTAGTGATGAGCCTGTGGTAAATGGTAACTACAGTACAGCGGTGAACAATAGAGAAGGCGGATACATTCGTGGTCTGGAGCTTTCTTACACACAAACATTCAATTTCTTGCCTGATCTATGGTCGGGTCTTGGTGTGAGTGGAAGTGTTTCATTGACTGACAGTAAAATTAGTGTTGTGAACCCACTGACTGGTGTTGAAGGTGCTAACAATTTGCCTTTCCCAGGTTTAGTAGAGAAATCAACAAACATAACTGTGTTCTATACCTACGAAAACTTTGAGACTCGTTTGTCAACAACTTACCAAGATTCGTTTGTTGGTGAAACAAGAAACATTAATCTGCAGCCTACAACATATGCTGCTGAGATGGTTCTCGATTATCAGGCATCGTATAAGTTTGATAGTGGGTTAGATTTAGTTTTCTCAATTAGTAACTTGACTAATGAACCAAACAGAAGCTACATGTTTGACGAGGAGTTAACTCGTACTTTGCAATGGTTTGGTCGTACATATTATGCAGGCGTTAACTACACCTTCTAATATTGTGCAAATGATTTAACACATATTGTGTTTTATTAAGAGAACCGCTCATAAGCATTTATGAGCGGTTTTTTTATTCATGAAATTTAGAGATCTATCAATGTCAGGTGAAATGAATCAATACCAAGAATTACGTGAGCGTCGGTTGCTTGAATCTACGCGTGAGTTTTTGGCTCGGGGCAAGTCGGTTCAGCGATGCGATAGCTGTCAACTTGCAGATTATGCTTGCGTATGTGAGTGGAAGCTTAATCTTCACTCTTGTTGTGAATTCGTTTTGCTTATGCATCGCAATGAAGTGTTTAAACCGACTAACACTGGACGTTTGATCGCGGATATTTTCCCTCAACAAACGCATGTGTTTTGTTGGTCTCGTACAGAGCCTGATACCAGATTGCTGGAGATGTTGAATGACGATAGACGTCGCTGCTTGATAGTTTTTCCTGTTGAAGCGGCTGAGTCTGCTGCAAATACTCGTACAGTTGTCAGCTCTTTTCCAGATGATGAAAAAATTAATACTTTTATTTTGTTAGATGGTACATGGAAACAAAGCGGACGAATGTTTCACCTAAGTCGTTGGCTTGAAGATATTGCTTGCGTAGCGTTACCCGATACTTCTTTGCGACGTTATGCTGTAAGAAAATCCCATCACGATAATTATGTTTCGACAGCTGAAGCTGCTGTGCTCTGTTTGGAGATGGTTAATGAACATAACTCCTCACAAGTATTATTGGATTATTTTCAGCTATTTAATCAGCATTATTTGGCAACAAGAGGCTGCTATACGCCTGAAAGAAATGAATTGCATGAGAGATTGTCCGCCTTTAAAGAAAAAATACACTCAATATCTCAGTGAATGTCGTTAATAACTAGTGAAAACTGACTATATACTGAGGCTTATTTCCTACAAAAAGCAGTGCGCTTAGCGACTATTCTTGAGTTCGTTATTCACGAATAATGGCATTAACAAGGAGGTCGTCAGGGAAGGTAGGTTGACCAAGCAGGGTCAATGGATGCGACAATTTGATGATGGTATTGCGATTTATATTGAAGCCTTGCTAGGGAATAGTGAGGCTTATTCCTCATAAGGTTTGTGCGTACCAAGCCATTATAATAACCATTAAAAATCCAATGTTTGTCCTTATTTGACTTTAATGGACTCTGCTTTTATTTCGCTGCCTGTTGCTACCGCTTTCATAAAACCTCTTACTCTGCCTACCACAAAACTTGAGTGGTCATCCTCCATTGTTTTCGCGGGTAATTCAGTTAAAAAAGGCTGGTAGTTATCCAATTTGTTGCGCATAGCGACAGCACGGTGCAGTTCGCGTTGTTGTTTTTGTTGTTCGCTATCCGGTGCAAAGAAAATATCCATTACGGGGAGTTGTTTCTTATGGAGCACCTCGTTTAGCTGTGCTTTTGTAAGCGCTTCTTGCGATTGTAGATTGAGTAGGATTAATGCCTGTAAAGGGCCATCTACTGTTTTAGGGTCCTCTGGATTTTCTTTGATTTCCACAGATAGAGCCTGCATTCCTAGCGTGACAGTGCTGTTATCGAACAACATTACTGCATTAAACTGTCCATTGCTATGAAGGAATTCAATGGAGACTTTAATATATTCTCTGATTAATTCTTCACGTGACACCAGACTTGCGCTGCTGGATGCAGTCGAGCTGCTAGCAGAGCTAATTGTTTCAGTCTTATTTTCTTCGTCGGTCTGCGAATTATCACCCTTTAGTTTATCTCTATCAGGTATAGGCTTTGGCTCAGCCTGTGGCATGGTCACAGCGAGAGTTTCCCAACCATAACGTGGTAAATTACGGCGTAAATTTTCCAATACTGGCGGCCAGCTCTGGGGTGTTTCTGCCGCGTGGAACAACACCAATACGCCATTTGTGACTTTGGCTTCTGTTGGGCGATAGAGTACGAGAATTTTGCCGTAGGTTGTTTCTAACCATTTGGACTCATCTTCCATGGCTTCTGCAATTAAGGTTTTATCGCGGATCTCTCTTGATGGATAAAGGGGGGGCTCAGTAGGCGTGGTGGTAGATTCAGTTGAGGGCGGTTCTGCTGTTTCTGTAGGTGTTTCCGTCTCCGTTGGTGTTTGCGCTAATGCAGAGATGAAGCAGCTCCCCAGCAGCACGAAAGCCATGAGTACTTTATCGTAATTATTGAGACATCTTATTAGCCAGCGGCTGATACTATATGGCATGGTTAAGTTCTTGTGGTTTGGGGCTATTGAACCGTCTATGTTATAGCCTGTGTGTTGCGTGCTCTACCATTAGTAGATCGGGAGATTTATGGATAACTTTAAGAAAGATTTCAAAATTGCGCCCTCTATTTTATCGGCAGATTTCGCTCGTTTGGGTGAAGAGGTGGATGCCGTGCTTGCTGCAGGCGCCGATTTTATCCATTTTGATGTCATGGATAATCATTATGTGCCTAATCTCACCGTTGGCCCCATGGTTTGTAAAGCATTGCGCAAGTACGGCGTTACGGCTCCTATCGATGTGCATTTGATGGTTGAGCCAGTGGATGATTTGATCGCTCAGTTTGCGGATGCCGGAGCCACCTATATTACGTTTCATCCAGAAGCTTCTCGCCATGTTGATCGCTCATTACAGCTAATTAAAGATAGAGGATGTAAAGCTGGACTGGTGCTGAATCCTGCGAGCTCTTTGGAGCTTATAAAGTATGTGATTGAAAAGTTAGATATGTTGTTAATCATGTCAGTCAATCCTGGCTTTGGGGGACAGCAATTCATCCCCAAAACATTACAAAAGTTGCGTGATGCACGTACGCTGCTAGATGCCAGCGGAATAAATGCCCGGTTGGAAGTTGATGGTGGCGTGGGCTTGGCAAATATTTATGCGGCGGCAGAAGCGGGCGCAGATACTTTCGTTTCTGGCTCCGCTATATTCAATGCACCGGACTATGCTGCTGTGATCCAGGCAATGCGTGCTGAGCTCGCTAGGCTTTGATGAGGATTCACCATCACGGGATAGTCATACGAACAATATTTGAGTACACTCGCACTCATCAAATTTAGGAATTGTTCCGTGTATCAACTACCGTTTCACGTTAGAGAGTTCATAGTTCTCGCCGCCCGATGGCGTCGCTAGTCCGCTTGCCGACTGATTCATCAGTCAGGCGTCTTCGTTCATCTCCGCGTGTTTATTATTAGTGCTAATAATCGTTTTACGAACTCGGTAGATGATATTCCTCGATTAAATAAGGCATTGGTCAACACAGTTGACGGTCGCAAAAGGTACCAACATGACCCCCGAACATTTTCTTGAGTTGGCCGCACAAGGCTACAACCGTATTCCCGTTATGCGCGAAGTGCTTGCAGATCTGGATACCCCCGTATCGGCATATTTGAAATTGGCCTCTGGTGCCTATTCCTATCTCTTTGAATCGGTGCAGGGTGGCGAAAAATGGGGTCGTTACTCCATGATTGGTTTACCTGCACGCACCGTCTTAAAAGCGTTCGGCGAACAGATACTGATTGAGCGCGATGGTGTGGTGGTTGAAACCCATGTTCGTGCCGATGCATTAAGTTTTATCAACGAATTTAAAGCGCGTTACCGCGCCCCTGAATTAGTGGGTTTGCCTCGCTTTACGGGCGGGTTGGTTGGTTATTTTGCTTACGATTGCGCGCGTTATGTGGAACCACACTTAAAAGCCAGTATGCCGAAGGATGTCATAGGCACGCCCGATATTTTGCTGAGCGTATCCGATGAAGTATTAGTCTTCGATAATCTTGCAGGCAAATTAATTCTAGTCATTCACGCTAACCCCGAACTCGACAATGCTTATGCAAAAGCCAATGAGCGTTTGGATGAATTAGAAGCTCGTTTACGTGGTGAAATTCCGGCAACACCCAGTTTGACTTTGGGCATGAATGGCAACAGCGAGAAAAGTTTTACCTCACATTTTGGTGAGCAAAACTTCCATCAAGTTGTCGATAAGATCAAAGAGTACGTGCTAGCTGGCGATACCATGCAAGTGGTTATTTCGCAACGATTGTCGATTGATTTTACGCAAGAGCCGATTAATTTGTATCGTGCTTTACGTAATTTAAATCCATCACCCTACATGTATTTTATGAATTTGGGTGATCACCATGTGGTGGGTTCTAGTCCGGAAATTCTCGCGCGCTTGGAGGATGGCGAAGTGACGGTGCGCCCGATTGCGGGTACGCGTCGTCGCGGTTACACGCCTGAAGAAGATAAAGCTTTGGAGATTGAGTTGGTCAATGATCCCAAAGAAATCGCAGAGCATTTAATGCTAATTGATTTGGGGCGCAATGATGTGGGGCGTGTTGCCGAAATAGGCAGCGTAAAACTCACCGATAAAATGGTAGTCGAGCGCTACTCTCACGTGATGCACATCACTTCTAATGTCACCGGCAAATTAAAAGCCGGATTGGATGCAATGGATGTACTCCGTGCAGCATTGCCTGCGGGTACATTAAGTGGTGCGCCAAAAATTCGGGCGATGGAAATTATCGACGAATTTGAAAGCGAAAAACGTGGCATCTATGGTGGTGCTGTAGGTTACATTTCTTGGAATGGCAATATGGATACCGCGATTGCGATTCGCACTGCAGTGCTTAAAAACGGCAAACTTTATGTGCAAGCGGGTGCTGGTGTAGTAGCCGATTCTGTGCCTGCATTGGAATGGAAAGAAACCATGAACAAAGCACGTGCGATTTTTAAAGCGGTTGATATGGTCGGCAGCTCGGAAGAGAAAGGGGAGTAATAATGATTTTAATGATTGATAACTACGACTCTTTCACCTACAACCTGGTGCAATATTTTGGCGAGCTGGGAGCGGATGTAAAAGTCGTGCGCAATGACGAAATTACCATTGATGAGATTGCTGCGCTTGCGCCCGAAAAAATTGTGATATCCCCCGGCCCATGCACACCGAGTGAAGCAGGTATTTCGGTCGCAACGTTACAAACCTTTGCGGGAAAAATTCCTCTCTTGGGTGTGTGTTTGGGTCACCAAGGTATCGGGCAAGCATTTGGTGGCAAAGTGATTCGCGCTCCATACGTGATGCACGGAAAAACCTCACCGGTTTATCACAAGAACAAAGGTGTATTTACTGGCTTGAAAAATCCCTTTCAGGCCACTCGCTATCATTCGTTAGTGATTGAAAAAGAATCCTTACCGGATTGTTTGGAAATTACAGCTTGGACACAGCATGAAGATGGCAGCATGGCTGAAATTATGGGTGTAAAACACAAAACCTTGGCAGTTGAAGGCGTGCAATTTCATCCTGAATCGATTTTGACGGAGCATGGTCACGATATGCTGCGCAATTTTTTGCAAGGTCTTTAACTTATTAATTGGTGTGCGAAAGGAATACTTCTTGTTTCAGACACGCCGTAAATACATCCTTGTAGGCTCGTCAAAAAAGTCCCTTTTTTTGACGGTCTGAAACAAGAAGTATTCCTTTCTGTAGCTATGATGATCGAGCAAACAAAGGTGCAAATAATGGATATCAAACAAGCGTTAAACAAACTTGTTAATCGCATTGATCTATCGACCGATGAAATGATTGCCGTAATGCGCGACGTTATGACAGGTGGTGCAACACAAGCGCAAATCGGCGGTTTTTTAGTCGCTCTGCGAATGAAAGGCGAAACGCTCGATGAAATCACCGGTGCGGCAACTGTGATGCGTGAGCTGGCCACCAAAGTGAATATCAATGTTGATTATTTGGTGGATACCTGCGGCACTGGTGGTGATGGTGCTAATTTATTTAACGTATCTACGGCGAGTGCATTTGTAGTGGCCGCTGCGGGTGGTCGTGTGGCAAAGCACGGTAATCGTTCCGTCTCCAGTTCAACCGGTAGTGCAGATGTGCTCGAAGCAGCGGGAATTAAACTGGATATTAATGCTGAGCAAGTTGCGCGTTGTGTACAGGAAATTGGCGTAGGTTTTATGTTTGCACCCGCACATCACAGTGCAATGAAACATGCCATTGGTCCTCGTAAAGAATTAGCCTTGCGGACTATTTTTAATATGCTTGGCCCGCTCACCAATCCTGCGGGTGTAAAGCGTCAAGTAATTGGTGTATTCAATGCCGCTTTGTGTAAACCACTCGCCGAAGTCTTGGGTCGTTTAGGCAGTGAGCACGTATTGGTTGTACATGCAAAAGATGGTTTGGATGAGATCAGTATTGCTAGCGAAACCCATGTTGCCGAATTAAAAAATGGTGTTGTGACTGAATACATCATCAAGCCGGAAGATTTTGGTTTGCGCAGCGAAAGTTTGATTGGCTTAGCTGTTGCCAATGCGCAAGAGTCCTTAGCGTTAATTGATGATGCACTCACTAAGCGTCGTGGTGAGCATGCGCAAAAAGCGGCTAATATTATTGCGTTGAATGCCGGTGCAGCAATTTATGTGAGTGGTGTTGCCGCCACATTTAAAGATGGTGTGGAAATGGCACGCGATGCGATTGGCAGCGGTTTAGCTGCTGAAAAAATCCGTGAATTAGCCGCGTTTACACAAATTTATCAATAGTTTTTTGTTGCCTGTTTTTAAGAGAATCATGATGTCTGACACTCCAACCGTTTTACGCAAAATCATTGCTCGCAAGTGGGAAGAAATTGCTGCACGCAAACAGCACACATCTTTGGTCGATGTCAAAGAGCGAGCCGCTGCACAACTTCCTGCACGTGGTTTTGTGCGCGCGATTGAAAACAAAATCGCGCAAGGTAAAGCGGGTGTAATTGCTGAAATTAAAAAAGCATCTCCCAGTAAAGGCGTGATCCGCGAGCACTTTGTGCCGGATGAAATAGCACGCTCTTACGAAAAAGGTGGTGCAGCTTGTTTGTCGGTATTAACCGATGTCGATTTTTTTCAAGGCGCCGATGCCTATTTGCAACAAGCGCGTGCCGCCGTTAGTTTGCCGGTAATTCGTAAAGATTTTTTGGTGGATGAATACCATATTTACGAGGCGCGAGCGCTGGGTGCAGATTGTGTGCTATTGATTGTGGCAGCTCTTGAACCGGCTAAGTTACAAGAGCTTAATGCACTCGCTCATGATATTGGTTTAGATGTATTGGTAGAAGTTCACGATGAAAAAGAGTTGGAAATTGCGTTGGCGTTACCGAACAAATTAATCGGTATCAACAACCGCAATTTACATACCTTTGAAGTCAGTTTGGAAAATACCTACCAGTTGCTCGATAAAATTGGCAGTGAGCGCATTGTGGTGACAGAAAGCGGTATTCTTTCACCTGCCGATGTACAAGCCATGCGCAACAAACATGTGAATGCGTTTTTGGTGGGAGAAGCCTTCATGCGAGCGGAAGATCCCGGTGCCGCTCTAGAGGCATTTTTTGCTGTATAAACCCTGTTCTAACTATTTACCCATAAAAAAGCCCGCGATAATTGCGGGCTTTTTTTTGCATGCAGATAGTCGTTTTGTGGCGCTTATCGCGTACCGTAAACCACCATAGTTTTACCTTTAACCATCACCAAGCCTTGGTCTTCCAAGGTTTTAAGTACACGTCCCACCATTTCCCGTGAGCAGCCTACAATGCGACCAATTTCCTGACGAGTAATTTTAATTTGCATACCATCTGGATGGGTCATTGCGTCGGGTTCTTTGCACAGTTCAAGCAGCGTGCGAGCAACGCGGCCGGTCACATCAAGGAAGGCGAGGTCACCCACTTTACGTGTGGTGGCACGTAAGCGGCGCGCCATTTGACTACCCAACGCAAATAAAAATTCGGGGTGCTCTTCAGAGATTTCCTGAAACTTAGCGTAACTGATTTCGGCGACTTCACATTCTGATTTCGCTCTAACCCATGCACTGCGAGAATCGGCTTCATCGAACAAGCCCATTTCACCGAAAAAATCACCATCGTTCAAATAAGCCACAATCATTTCATGGCCATCATCGTCTTCAATTAAAACGCTTACAGAGCCTTTAACGATGTAATAGAGTGAATCGCTCTTATCACCAGCATAAATAATCGTGCTTTTGGCGGGGTAACGGCGGCGGTGACAATGAACTAGAAAATCATCCACATTCTTAATGTGCGGTGTTAGTGAGACAGCGACCAAGGTGTGGCTCCTGCTAAATATTTTTTATGAGTAATTGTTAAGAGGAATTATGACGTTATGCTTATTCGGCTGCTAGCCATAATCCTCTGGGCACACAATATTTGTGATGCAGTTATAAGCCTAGTCCGTTGACTTGTCTACAAAAAATCGTGAAATTGAGACTAACGGTTGATTTTGGTGACATTTTCGATTTTCTCTTTCGGTGTGTTACCCTTGTCGCTTAATTTCGAAGCAATCTAATGCATGAGGTTGAATATGCAGGCAGTCGTTAAGTGGGTAGATGGCGCGCAATTTCTGGCGGAATCGGGCAGTGGTCATGCAGTATTAATGGATGGCCCACCAGACCATGGTGGTCGTAATACCGGTGTGCGTCCAATGGAAATGCTGCTGATGGGTTTGGGGGGGTGTTCATCTTTTGATGTGATGAGTATTTTGACGAAAGCGCGTCAAGCTGTGACGGATTGTCGTTGCGAGTTGGATGCAGAGCGCGCTGAAGGTGTGCCATCGCCTTTCACCAAAATCCACATGAAATTTATTGTGACTGGTAAAGAATTGAAGGATGCGCAAGTAAAGCGCGCGGTAGAGTTGTCCGCGACTAAGTATTGTTCAGCGTCAATTATGCTGGAAGCGGGCGGTGTTGCCATCACTCATGAGTATGAAATACGCGAAGCGTGATTGATGACAGTTCACCTGTGCAGAAAAGACTCGTAGCAATACGGGTCTTTTTTGTTTGTAAATAAAATGCGTTTGTACATAAAGAGATGACCTTGTCGTGATACTTCTGTGAGGAATGGGCTGGTGCTGAGGTTTAGCCTAACACTGCACTATCCCATTGACTTTCAGGAGTTTCGCTATGAAAAAATTACTTATTGGCAGTTTGCTCTCTTTATCGTTTAGCCCTCTTAGTTTTGCCGCGACTTATAGTTACAGCGTGGATGTTCAAAACCTCACACGCGGTTCTTACTTCACTCCCCTATTGGTGGCTGCGCACCCTGCTGGTAATTCATTGTTTAGCTCTGGCATGGCCGCATCTGCGAACTTACAGGCAATGGCTGAAGGCGGTGATATCTCTGGATTAAATACCGATGTTTTAGGCTTGGACGGACAAACTGTCGTGAATCCGGCAGAAGGTTTACTGGCTCCGGGTGCTAGCACAATGGCAGATTTGGGGGAGCTGGACAGCGACAATACCACTTTGTCGATAGTCGCGATGATTTTGCCATCTAACGATGGTTTTGTTGGGTTGAATGGTTTGAAGCTACCTACAATGCCCGGCACCTATACCTACTGGTTGAATGCTTATGATTCCGGCACCGAGGCGAATGATGAGATTCGCGGTAGTGGTGCATCAGGCGAAGCTGGCATGCCTGTGCCTCCACCGCTTGAAGCTATGGTAGGTATGGATGGAACCGGTGTGCCTGGTGTTATGGCAGAAGGGTTTGTGCATATTCACCGTGGTGTATTGGGGGATTCTAGCGCGACAGATGGTATGAGCGACATAGATGCCAGTAACCAACGCTGGTTAAATCCAGTAGCGCGCATCACTGTGATAGTGGAATAGGGTGGCCGCCATGAAAATATTTCACCTAACATCTTTAATTGCCTTAGCTGCAATCGTGTTAACCGGATGTGGTGGCGGCAAAAATAATATGTCGTCCAGCTCCAGCAGTATGAGTAGTCTAATGACTTCCAGTATTGCCACAAGTAGTGCCATGTCCTCAGCGATGAGTAGCTCGAGCGTTGCCGCAACTACTCAAGTGAGTTATAGAGTAAAAGTGCAAAATTTAACGGCTGGCCAACCTTTATCCCCCATTGCTGTATTGCTGCATGAGCCACACTACCATGTGTTTGAATTGGGTGCGGCAGCTTCAGTGGCGGTAGAAAAAATTGCGGAGTCTGGTGATGCCAGCGATTTTTTAGCAATGGCTGAAGATGAATCGGCAATTTTTGCTACCGAACGCGCAGAAGGCTTAACGATGCCCGGAACCTCGGTAAGTTTGACGGTCTCGGCAGTTGTTGATAACGCCAAGCTTGCTGATTTAACGGTGTCATTGATCAGTATGCTGGGTAAAACGAACGACGCACTTACCGCCGTGGATGCTGCGCACGTTGGCGACTTGGATATTGGGGATTCTATTACGATAGATACCCTGAGTTACGATGCGGGAACCGAAGCCAACACCGAAACACCGAGTACCTTAGGTGCTTTAGAGGGCGAAGGTTTTAATGCGATGCGTGATGATGTTATGGATAAGGTAACTCTTCATCCTGGTGTGGTAACTCAGGACGATGGTCTTGCCACCTCGGGTTTAACTCAGAAAGAACGCTGGGATAATCCTGTAGCGCGCGTAACGATTACACGCCTGTAATTTGTGTGAGTGTGTAATCAACACTGTAACGAACCTCGCTTTCATTCATCTAGAGTGTAGCCAGCCTCTACAGGGTTGGTTGCCACTCAAGAATTTGAGCGAGGTGTTTGGCCTCCCATCGATAACCCACAGTAAAGGGATAGCATCATGAAGCCGCAGCTTGTCAGCAGCATTTCCCAACCTACCAGCAGTAAACGGCGGCAGTTTTTAGTTGTAGAGGATGAGCAGGATCTAGCGCAATTAATTCGTTTGCACTTACAAGAATTACATGCGGATATCACCTTGGTGCATCGTGGCGATCAAGGGTTGGATGCGGTGCTTACACGTGAGTGGGATATGGTTATTCTTGATTTACGTTTACCCGGCGTAGATGGTTTGGATATTTGTCGTGCACTGCGCGGCAAAAACACGCACACACCCATTATTATGTTAACTGCACGTAGCACTGAATTGGATCGTGTTTTAGGTCTGGAATTAGGCGCGGATGATTACCTCACTAAACCTTTTAGTTCACTGGAATTGGTTGCTCGCGTGCGCGCACTCTTGCGTCGTAGCGAGCAAGTGAGTGTGTTATTGCAGACCGAGGAAATATCACACATTCAAATCCATCATCTCACGCTAGATAAATTGCAGCATCGTGTGCTGTCGCATGATATTCCGATTGAATTAACGGCACGTGAATTTGAGCTCTTATGGTTTTTTGCATCCCAGCCGGGGCGTGTTTTTCGTCGCAGTGAATTGCTCGATAAAGTCTGGGGTTATGGGCATGATGGTTATGAGCATACGGTGAATAGTCATATCAATCGACTGCGCGCAAAAATTGAAATGGATTCGGCGCACCCACAATTGTTATTAACTGTGTGGGGTGTTGGCTATAAATTTTTGGATGAGGCAAGCGCATGAAGCTATTTAAGCGATATTTGGTGGCGCGCTTGGTGCTTGCGTTTCTGGCATTGTTTGTCTTAATCGGGTTTGCATTTTTAATGCTCGCAAATTGGAGTAACAATCGTTACTACGAAGAGGTGACCCAGAATTTAAACCAAAGTTTAGCGATGTATATAGCGCAGCGCGAACCCTTAATTTCACAAGGCGTTGTTAATACGCAGGCTATGAAAACGCTGGCGGAATTGGTCATGGTTGTCAATCCAATTGTTGAAGTCTATTTACTCGACAACCAAGGATTTATTCTCACCCATGCACTTGCCGATCATGAATTGGTACTTAATCGTGTTGCATTGGAGCCTATTCAGCATTATCTCAATAAAACTCAGCATACCCCCATAGTGGGTAATGACCCTCGCTCCACTTTTCATCAAAAAGTGTTTTCTGTTTTTCCCGTGATGGATGGAGATCAGCAAGCAGGTTATTTATATGTTGTGCTTGGCGGACAAGCATTTCAGAGTTTGGCGCAGTCTATTCGCGGCAGTTATATTGTTCAGTTAAGTATGGCGGCATTGTTGGCCATTATTATCTTTGCTGTTATAGGTGCGTCGGTTATTTTTATGGGGCTTACGCGGCCTTTGCGTCAATTAGCCTTGTCTATAAATGAGTTTCAGCAGCAGGAATTAAAAAATGCCATAGGTGCAAAACCGGATGAAGATGAAATAGTTTACTTGCAGCGAAGTTTTGAATCCATGCGAGAGCGCATTCGCGATCAACTACAAAAACTACAAGAAACCGATCAGATGCGCCGTGAACTTATTTCTAATGTTTCACATGATTTGCGCACGCCTTTGGCATCCATGCAAGGGTATTTGGAAATGTTGCTATTACCTTCAATTGGTAACCAAGAGCGCACACAATATATCAGCATCGCTTTTAAGCATTGTCGCCGGCTAACCCAGTTAGTCAAAGAGTTATTTGAATTAAGTAAGCTGGATGCAGGGCGTACACAGCCGCAGTGCGAGCCATTTTCGCTGGCTGAATTGCTGCAAGATATAGCACAAAAATTTATGTTAAAAGCCGAAAAAAAATCGATTCGATTAACAACGCCACAAAACTCCCTTTTGTTTATGGTAACGGCGGATATTGCGCTTATAGAACGAGTGCTCGAAAATCTTATTGATAACGCACTACGTTACACCCCAGAAGGCGGAAGTGTGAATTTATCTGTCACACATGTAAATGAGAGTGTTGAGGTAAAAGTGGAAGATACAGGGGTAGGGTTGGCGCAGGCTGATTTACCTTATATTTTTGAACGCTATTATCGCGCCAAGATGCCCCATCAAATTAATACACAAGAAAATGATCAGGGCACAGGTCTGGGTTTAGCGATTGTAAAACGTATTTTGGAATTACACGGCAGCGTTATTCGGGTGGAATCCCAACCTAACAAAGGTAGCTGTTTTAGCTTTCCTTTGCCCAGCGTGAAGCGCGTAGCCTAAAGGGAGCCATGCCTTAAATCCGATAGCTCGTCGTGGTCATGACTTTAGCAACTAACGACATCAAGCCTTTTACCGGAGCGGGGAAGCGATAACCGCCCGCATTTAAAGCCATATCGGCATGGCGCGCTTCGTCATCTAGCATTTGTTCTATTACGGCGCGGCTGCGAGTGTCTTGTGCGGGGAGTTGTTGTAAATGATGTTCGAGATGTTTGCACACTTGATCTTCTGTAGCGGCAACAAATCCTAAGCTGATCTTATCGCTGACTAAGCCAGCGCCAGCACCAATCGCAAACGATAGGCCATACCACACTGGATTAAGGTAGCTCGTGTGGCTACCGAGTGCATCGATGCGCTCTTGGCACCAGACCAAATGATCAATTTCTTCTGCCGCGGCCTTTTCCATGTCGGACCGTACCTGCGGCAATTTTGCTGTTAGTGCTTGGCCTTGGTAGAGGGCTTGGGCGCAGACTTCGCCGGTGTGATTGACGCGCATCAAAGCCGCTGAGTGTTTGCGTTCCGTGTTGGTGAGTTCGTTTTCATCCAGCGGGCGCGCGGGCGATGGGCGCTCTGCGGTCAAGTCGCTGCCGGCGGCCAAGGTGCGTAGTGCACGGTCGGCATTAATAATGATCTGATCCAAAGGGCTGAGGTTGCGCATAGGAGTACCTGCTACAGAGCATGATGAGATGATCGAATTGTAACTAAAAAATCCTGCCTTGCATTGACTTAAATCTGCCATTTACCTTTCTACGCTAGCCTGACGAGTATGGATTTACCTGCAAAGGTTGATTAGCCACGGCTGTTCCCTGAGAATGAGCCAAAACTACTTCCCAATCCTGCATCACCACCTGTTAGAACATCACGGAGAGAGCTGTGCAAGACGTTAACGAATTAAAACTCTTATTAGATACGCGCATTCCATTGGTAGTGATCGAAACCTTCGAAGAAAAAAAAGCCATAGACGTATTAACGCAAGTTGCCTTAAAGCACGGCAGGGATTTATTCCGTTGGTCGGTGAGCGATGGTTTGACCCAAACCAGTTTTGGCCCACAATTGGTTGCCAAAGGTGCGGAATTTACAGCTGCCGAAGATGTGTTGCGCCACATTAAAACCCAATATCGCGCGGGCATTTATGTGTTATGCGATATACATCCGTTTCTAACCGATCAACCTCAGGTCGTGCGCTTATTAAAAGACATCGCCTTAAATCATTTTGCGGTTCCGCACACGCTGGTATTTTTAAGCTATCAATTGCGCTTGCCGCCCGAACTCTCACGCTACAGCACGTCCTACACCTTAACCTTGCCGGATGACGACAAGATTATGGAAATCGTGCGCGAAGAGGCGAAGGATTGGTCAGATCGCCATGCCAATGCGCGCGTGAAAACAGACAATATCACGCTGCAAAAATTGGTCGATAATTTACAAGGCTTGAGTGCCAGTGATGTGCGTCGCTTAGTGCGCAGCGCCATTTGGAATGATGGTGCCATTACGGAAGACGACCTGCCGCGCATTAACAAAGCAAAATTTGCACTTCTCGATATGGAAGGCGTTATCAGTTTTGAACAACAAACAGAAAGTTTTGCTCAGGTGGGTGGCCTCAGTAATTTAAAACGCTGGCTGCATACACGCCGTGAGGCCTTTACCGACGACGACACAAAATTGGATCGTCCCAAAGGCATTTTATTATTGGGCATTCAAGGTGGTGGAAAAAGCCTTGCAGCCAAAGCGGTTGCCGGAATGTGGGGTTTGCCCTTAATGCGTATGGATGTAGGCGCGCTCTACAATAAATTCCACGGTGAAACCGAACGCAATTTACGTGAAGCATTAAAACTGGCTGATGCCATGGCGCCTTGTGTGCTGTGGTTTGATGAAATCGAAAAAGGCATGGCGCAGGATAGCAACGACAATGGCGTATCGCAGCGTTTGCTGGGCACATTATTAACCTGGATGGCAGAAAGACGCACCAAAGTGTTTATTGTGGCGACCAGTAATAACATCAGCCAATTGCCACCGGAATTAATTCGTAAAGGCCGTTTGGATGAAATCTTTTTTGTCGATTTACCCGATCAAACCGTACGCCAAGAAATTTTTGCGATTCATTTGCGCAAGCGCGATTGCAACAGCGATGCGTTTGATCTTGAACAACTCGCCATGGCTGCACAGGGTTTCTCCGGCTCAGAAATAGAACAAGTGATTATCGCTGCACTTTACTCAACAAGCGCAGAAGATAAACCTTTAACCACTGAATTGTTGTTGCAAGAGATTGCCGCCACCAGCCCCTTATCTATCGTTATGGCGGAGCAAATTGCGCAGCTGCGTCTGTGGGCGGCGGATAGAACGGTTCCGGCGTAATGAATCATTCAAATCACACGGGTATTGTTGATGGCTGGTTGGCTTCGGCCACCCATTGTCCATCGCCCAATTTTAATCAGCGCCCCCTCAATACGTCGGTAAGTTTATTGGTGATTCACAATATCAGTTTGCCGCCGGGTGAATTTGGTGGTGGTTATGTGGAAGCTTTTTTTCAAAACAGGTTGGATGCTAGGGCACATCCTTATTTTGCAACCATTGCAGAATTAACAGTCTCTGCACATTTGTTGATCGCTCGGGATGGAACTATCACGCAGTTTGTCTCATTTGATGATCGAGCCTGGCATGCCGGTGCCTCATCGTTCGATGGCGTAGAAAATTGCAACGACTATAGTATTGGCATAGAGCTGGAAGGTACGGATGATATTCCTTACACCGATGCACAGTATGAATCTGTCGCTAAAGTAACTCGCCAGTTGCTAGCGACTTACCCTAAACTAACGCCCGCCCGTATAACGGGTCATGAACACATAGCGCCGGGGCGCAAAACGGATCCGGGGCCAAGTTTTGATTGGGCGCGTTATCGACATTCTTTCATTTAACGGTGAAGAACAATTATGAAGTTTCTTAGTCTTGTAGTAGTGCTGGGTGTTATTTATTGGTTAGGTACTGCGCGCTTTATTCATTTTGATGGTTGGTTTCATTGGTTAGTAAAACGTCTGCAAAAAGTCACCCGTTTTGCGAGTGCGCCAGTGCTACCCATGGTAGTTGCTTTATTGCTGCCCATGTTTGTACTGGTCGTTGTTATTTTGCTCGTGAAAGGATTTGTCTCGTCAGATTACTGGGAATTTATTGTTGGCGTACCTGTGTTGCTCTACAGCTTGGGCCGCGGCAATTTTATGTCGAAAGTCGGTGACTACATCGCTGCGGCTACTCGTGGTGATAATGTGGTTGCGAGTAAATTAATTGATGAACTGCGCGGCAATGCCGAAGCGGATGCGAACAACAGCGATGTAGATAATTGGCAGAGTTTGCACGCCCAAGCATTGCGCGTCATGAGCTATCGTGGTTTTGAACACACCTTCGCCGTATTGTTCTGGTTTTTTATTGCAGGGCCTGTTGGTGCGCTCTTGTATCGCTTAAGCATTCTCTATCGCGAAATTTCACTGGCGGACAGTAGCGATACGCGCATGGCAGAAAAGTGGTTGTGGTTATTAGAATATCCTGCGGTGCGCTTAATGGGGGTGACATGGGCCTTAGTCGGCAATTTTGATAGTTGCCCGCTGCGTAACAGTTTGTTGGATACCGAAAGCTCATCCATGACGATTCTCAATAATTGTTTACGTGGCGCCTTGGGTGCGTCCACCGAATGCTCAGGACCCACAGCCTCCGTTGCTGTTCCCAGTGAGGATGCAAAAGAATCAGTCGCACTGGATGAAGAAGCACAAGATATTATTGAAGATTTAACCGGTGCCGTGATTACCACCCACACAGAACCAGCCTATTCATTTGCGCTAGTCAAAGCTAGTCAACCGCTTTACTCACGCTCGTTATTATTTTGGGTATGTGCAATCGCATTCGCGACATTATTTGTTGCCTGATAATTATTTTTTAGATGTTAGAAAGTGAGGTACTGTTATGCCATCGTTTGATGTTGTTTCTGAAGTTGATAAACATGCACTTGCCAATGCAGTCGATCAAGCCACTCGTGTAATCACCAGCCGTTACGATTTTAAAGGCGTAGATGCCAGCTATGATCGCAAAGAATATGAAATCACCATGACCGCGGATGTCGAAATGCAGCTCGATGCCATGTTGGATGCGTTAAGAAGCTCGTTACATAAAAATGGCATTGGTATTTCTTGCCTCGAACTAAAAGGTGTTAAAACCGCCGGCAAGCAAGTGAAGCGAGATATTGTGGTACGCACGGGCGTGGAAACAGAACTCGCTAAAAAAATCGTCAAAATGATTAAAGACGAGAAAATGAAAGTGCAAGCCTCTATTCAAGGCGACCAAGTGCGCATTACCGGCAAAAAACGTGATGACTTGCAAGAGTGCATCGCTATGCTGCGCGCAGCGGATATTGAAATGCCCTTGCAGTATACGAATTTTCGGGATTGATATTTTTTTGTTGCTGATCCAAACGGCGATGTATTTTTACATCGCCGTTTTTTTATGCGTCTTATCCCACAACCACAGTAATAACAATAACGTGGGAATTACCGAGAAAGTGCTCAAGATAAAAAATGTTTGATAGCTCGACGCCTCGACAATATACCCCGATACCCCGCCAATAAATTTTCCCGGTAAGTTGGCGAGTGAAACCAGCAGTGCGTATTGCGTTGCAGTGAAGTTGCGGTCGGTAAGGCTGGACATAAAGGCGACTAACACCACACCGGCAAAACCTTGCGCGAGGTTATCGGCGCTGATGGCGGCAAAAAATGCCCAAGTTTCTGATGGGTGCATTGCCATTAATAAAAACGCTAAATTGGACATGGAAACTGCAACCGCCGCAATCACTAACATAGGTTTAATATTAAACGCCGCTACACACACGCCGCCGAGAAATGCACCGGCAATACCAATCCACACCCCGTAAAGTTTTGAAACGGTGGCTATGTCTGCTTTGGTATAACCGGAATCCAAATAAAACGGGCCTGACAATACGCCAATCATTTGGTCGGGCAATTTAAATAGGCCAACAAACGCTAATAATGCTAACGCGAGTAATACACCATTGCGCGAAAAAAATTCTTGAAAGGGTTTGATAAACGCATCGCCAATATGAATGTCGCGCACAGATATTTCGACGGTCGGTTCTTTTGAAAATAATCCTGCTAGCAGTGGCAACAGCATGCACGCCGCCATCATTAAATACGCGTTAGTCCAGCCCACTAGCTCCGCTAAATAAAGTGCGATAGCGCCGGAAATAATAATGGCGATGCGATAACCCAAAATATAAGTCGCGGCAAGTGCTGCTTGCGCTTGTGGTGGTGCGATTTCAATGCGATAGGCATCAACTACAATATCCTGTGTTGCACCCGCGAATGCAGCAAGCCCCGTTAAGGCGACAAACAGCATGAGTGATGATTCGGGTTTTATCAGCGCCATCGCAACTAATGCTGCAATTAAAATAAGTTGAGAAAATGCGAGCCAACCTTTACGACGACCTAAAAACGGTAATGGATAGCGATCAATCAAGGGCGCCCATAAAAATTTCAGTACATAAAAAAAACTGGCGTAGCTGATTAAGCCAATCACACTGAGTGCGACACCGTTATCGCGCAACCACGTGGAGAGTGTTCCGCCCACCAATAAAAAGGGTAGTCCAGAACCAAAACCTAATAGCAGTAATGTGAGTGCAGAGGGCGTGGCAAATGCGCGTTGAATACCTCGCCAACCTTTATAAACATTCTCATCTGTAGGGGTGGTGTTTGTTGTCATCACGTGTGCTATCCGCATTAACCTTAATCGTTATTGTAACCATAATGGCGCAAATTAATTTTTCCGTTCACCACTATTACTCCTTCGCTCGTTAAGCGGCGCACTTGCTCTTGGTAACCGTCTGAATCAACTGGCAGCGAAATTTTTCCTTGTGCGTTTATAACGCGATGCCACGATAATTCGCTGCCTTCAGGCAGATCGCGCAAGTAAGTGCCGACCAAACGCGCCGCTCGCGGTAAACTTGCCATCTGCGCGAGCTGACCATAAGTGACAACTCGGCCAGCAGGAACACTGGCGAGTGCGAGATAAACTGCCGCGCGATGGTTGGATTTTTCTGTGGCCATGGATTGGGTCGTAGAGGCTGTTTTTGATTTCTTATCAAGCGGTGAATGTTACACTGACGCGGTTTTATTTGCTTACTGCCATTTGCTAACTGCTCTTGGCTTATCACCCGAGAAAAACCTATGCGCGTTTCGGTATTACTTCTATTAATTTTCCCGCTGCTGGAAATTTTTTTAATGATCAAAGTCGGCCAGCAAATAGGTGCCTTGGCGACGGTAGTCTGGTTGGTGCTGGCGGTTTTTGTAGGCATTAATATTTTGCGTTATCAGGGAGTGTCGGCCATGCGCAAAGCGGTGATGCAGATGCAAACGAATCCTGCGGGGGCGCAACCGGGGCGGGCGATTGTCGATAGTTTAGTAAAAGCGATTGGCGCGGTATTGCTCATCATTCCCGGTTTTGCGACGGATGTGTTGGCCTTGGTGTGCTTTATTGCACCCTTGCGTCGTCTGTTATTTAAGCGTTGGTTGGGCAACATGGTGTCAGCATGTGCTGCTTTTACCGCAGCGCGGGGCCGTGGTAGTTTCACTGGTCATGTTTATGAGCATCAAGGTTCAACAAAACCGGTGGATGATGCGCCTGCCTCAGGGCGGGTATTGGAGCATGAGCCTGATAAAAAAGCCTAAAACACCCTTAATGTCATATTTTTATTTCACAAGTGTTGAAATCCCCATTCTGAGCCCCACATAGGTCACACCGCTTTTAGGTGCATCGTTGTTAAACCATAAAAATAGCGATGCATTGATGCGGCGGCCTTGAAACTTATCGGGTCGTCGCTATATAGCCATGCACCGAGGCACTGCCTCGAGTTAGTTAACCAAGCTTGTTAGGAGACTTGTATTCATGAAAATTCGTCCGTTACACGATCGCGTTGTGGTTCGCCGCAAAGAAGAAGAAACCAAAACTGCGGGTGGAATCATCCTGTCGGGTTCTGCGAAAGAAAAGCCCAATCAAGGTGAAGTAGTTGCCATAGGCAATGGTCGCATTTTGCATGACGGCACCTTGCGTCCTTTGGATGTGAAAGTGGGTGATTTGGTAGTTTTCGGCAAATACGCGGGCACCGACACTATCACAATTGATGGTGAAGAATTGATCATCCTTATTGAATCTGACATCAAAGCGATTTTGGAATAATTCCCTCGCCAAGCACGTTTGCTGATTCTCTGTTAACGAATTATTGAAGGTAAAAAGTTATGTCTGCTAAAGAAGTGAAATTTGGTGATAACGCGCGTCAACGCATGTTGGTGGGTGTAAACATTTTGGCTGATGCCGTAAAAGCAACCCTCGGCCCAAAAGGTCGTAACGTGGTGTTGGAAAAATCTTTCGGCGCTCCAACCGTCACTAAAGACGGTGTTTCTGTTGCGAAAGAAATCAACCTGAAAGACAAGTTTGAAAACATGGGCGCGCAAATGGTGAAAGAAGTTGCTTCACGCGCGTCTGACGATGCGGGTGACGGTACTACGACGGCAACCGTATTGGCACAAGCGATTGTGAACGAAGGTTTGAAATCAGTTGCTGCCGGTATGAATCCAATGGATTTGAAGCGTGGTATCGACAAAGCGATTATCGCTGCTGTTGCGCACGTTAAATCTATCGCACAACCTTGCGTAGATAGTAAATCCATTTCTCAAGTGGGCAGCATTTCTGCAAACAGCGATACCTCTGTGGGTGCTCTGATTGCAGAAGCCATGGATAAAGTGGGTAAAGAAGGCGTTATCACCGTTGAAGAAGGCACCAGCCTCGATAACGAGTTGGATGTTGTAGAGGGTATGCAGTTTGATCGCGGCTACTTGTCTCCTTACTTCATCAACAATCAAGACAACATGAGTGTTGAACAAGATCACCCCTTCATTTTGTTGGTTGATAAAAAAATCTCTAACATCCGTGAATTGTTGCCCGTATTGGAAGCTGTGGCTAAATCCGGCAAGCCATTGGTGATTATTGCTGAAGACGTTGAAGGCGAAGCCTTGGCAACTTTGGTAGTCAACAACATTCGCGGCATCGTAAAAGTGTCTGCTTGTAAAGCGCCTGGTTTTGGTGATCGTCGTAAAGCTATGTTGCAAGACATCGCTGTATTGACTGGTGCTACTGTGATTTCTGAAGAAGTGGGTTTGGATTTGGAATCTGCCACTTTGGAACATTTGGGCACTGCAAAACGCATCACCATGAGCAAAGAAAACACCACCATCGTTGATGGTGCTGGTAATGCGGAAGAAATCAAAACTCGCGTACAACAAATTCGTGTACAAATCGAAGAGACCACTTCTGATTACGACCGCGAAAAATTGCAAGAGCGCGTAGCGAAATTGGCTGGCGGTGTTGCGGTGATTAAAGTGGGCGCTGCTACTGAAATGGAAATGAAAGAGAAGAAAGCACGCGTTGAAGATGCCCTGCACGCAACTCGCGCAGCGGTAGAAGAGGGCGTGGTTCCCGGCGGTGGTACTGCTTTGTTGCGCGCGGTAGCGGCTATTGCTGATCTGCGTGGCGACAACGAAGACCAAAACGCTGGTATCGCGATTGCACGTCGTGCAATGGAAGCGCCTTTGCGTCAAATCGTTTCTAACGCAGGCGATGAGCCATCGGTTGTTGCTGACCAAGTGAAAAAAGGTACCGGTAACTTTGGTTACAACGCCGCTACGGGTGTTTACGGCGATATGATCGAAATGGGTATTCTTGATCCAGCCAAAGTCACTCGCTCTGCATTGCAAGCGGCGGGTTCCATCGCTGGTTTAATGATTACGACCGAAGCGATGGTTGCTGATCTGCCAGACGATAAACCAGCTGCACCAGATATGGGCGGCATGGGTGGCGGTATGGGTGGAATGGGCGGTTTCTAATCCATCACACAAAAAGCGGCTCATGTGGCCGCTTTTTGTTTTCTAATGCTTTATGATTTGCGCGCAAAATTAATTTATAGATCTAATTACATCAGGAGAATCCCCATGGCTTTTGAATTACCCGCATTGCCTTACGCAAAAGACGCATTGGTTCCACACATTTCTGCGGAAACCTTGGAATTTCACCACGGTAAACACCACAAAACCTATGTTGATAAATTGAATGGTTTGATTCCAGGCACTGAATTTGAAGGCAAAAGCTTGGAAGAGATCATCAAAACCTCTTCTGGTGGTGTGTTCAACAACGCCGCTCAAATTTGGAACCACACCTTTTATTGGCACTGCTTAAGCCCTAACGGTGGCGGTGCTGCTACGGGTGCTGTAGGCGATGCTATTGTGAAAGCCTTTGGTTCTTTCGAAAAATTCAAAGAAGATTTTACTAACTCGGCCATCAACAACTTCGGTTCAAGCTGGACCTGGTTGGTGAAAAAAGCGGATGGTTCAGTTGCTATTGTTAACACCAGCAATGCAGCAACGCCATTAACTGATGCCTCTGTAACCCCAATCCTGACTGTGGATTTGTGGGAACACGCTTACTACATTGACTATCGCAATGCCCGCCCAACTTACATGAACGCTTTCTGGGCGTTGGTAAATTGGGAATTTGTGAATGCTAACTACGCTAAGTAATCAGTAGCTCAGTAATACGCATTTAAGCAGCCTCAAAGGGTAAATCCTAAGAAGGCCACACATACAACAGGCCTGCGGGCCTGTTGTTGTTTCTGCGTCATAATATCGCGCCGCTCCATTTTTTATCGGCTATGTTTACGCCCGTTGCTACTATAGAATGCGCTCAGTTTTTGTCATTTTCATTTATTAAACAGTTTTAGGTGTAAGCCGTTATGGAACGTAAAGAACCCACGTTATCATCCTCCGCCACTTCCGAATCTGCAGAACCGGTTTCGCGCCGCGCCCAAGCCTATTCCGCTGTGCCAGAGGAAGACGAGTCGCCACGCTCTCGTGCGCCGCGTCCCGCGCCTGCTGCGGTGGCCTATGCACCAGCACCCTCCAGCAGTTTGCCTGCGATTGCATTGGTATTTGCATTAATTGCCGTAGCGGGTGCCGGCTTTTTGGGCTGGCAGCTATTTCAGGCACAAGCCATGCTGAAAAAAGCGGAAGAACGTATTTTGGGGTTAGAGCAACAACTGAATTTAACCTCCGAGGAATCCAGTGCTTCGGTTGTCACATTACAAGCTAATTTAAAGAAAACCGATGCTGATTTGCGCAAGTTAGTGAGTGCCGTAGAAGATAATCGCAAAGCAACGGCCGCTAATGTGGAAAAAATTACGGCTGTTGGCCGTGATGCTGCCGCCGCTAAAAAAGAAGCCACCGATGCTAAAGCGGGTTTAAGCTCAATCAAGCAGGAAGTGGCTGCTAACAAAGCCGTTGCTGACGCCGCCGCTGCCAAAATTGATTCAGCCGCTACCAGTATCAGTCAGCAAAACAAAAGCGTTCAAGACCTGCGTGATGAATTGGCGAAATTGCAGTTAGAGTTGTCAGATATTGATACCTTGGTTGCACGCACCAATAAAAACGAAGAAGCCATTTCTGCCATCGATGATTTTCGTCGCAGTACCAATCGCGAGTTGCTGCAAATCAAACAACACGTTGGTTTAGCACCGAAGTAAGCAGGTTCGTTTTCCCCATAAAAAAACCTTCGGCAGCGATGTCGAAGGTTTTTTTATGGCTGAAATTTTTGTATGTCGTTATTTTTTAGCAGCGTAATTGGCTGAGTTGCACATCTATATTTTGTGTAATCTTATCAACGCTATTGCTGGCGGAATAAATGCTCGCGGCTAAATGTTCCAGCTCGCTGGTTGCATCTCCTATGGCAGAAATATTGCGATTAATATCTTCAGTCACTTGGTTTTGTTCTTCGGCAGCAGCGGCTACTTGATAGGCGCTATCGGTAATGGCATTTATACCTTGCGTGGCGGAGGTTAATCGCTCGTAGGCAATTTCCGCTTCATTCAGTGTATCGCTCACGCGTTGGGTATTTTGATTGATTTGCACCACTGTATTGCCTACTTGTTGTTGCAACGCTTGAATCAGCGTTTTAATTTCCTCGGTGGATTGTTGCGTGCGTGCTGCTAGCGAGCGCACTTCATCGGCCACTACCGCAAAACCACGGCCTTGTTCACCAGCGCGTGCGGCTTCAATGGCAGCATTTAACGCCAGCAGGTTGGTTTGTGCGGCAATGCTTTGAATCACATCGGTAATACCGCTAATTTTGCTACTGCTATCGGCGACCAACTGAATGTTGGTACTGGATGTAGAAAAGTCTGTGGCCACCCCTTTAAATTCTGCAACGGTTTTTTGGAAAAGGTCGCGCGCATTATTAATGGCGTTTACGGAGGCCTCAGAGTCGCTCGAGGTATTGCTGGCTAGTTTAGCGACTTCATGGGCAGTGGCCGACATTTGATGAATGGCAGCCATGATGTTTTGAATTTGCTCTACCTGAATTTCGGTGGCCTGACGAGTATTTTTAGAGGTGCCGGTTAAGCTATTACTTTCCTGTTTTAGCTTTTCTGAATCTTGTTTCAGCGCAACAATCATGAGGCGCAATTTTTCGGTAAAACTATTAAAACCATCGGCCATATCCAATAATTCCTGATCATTGGAGGTGCGCAGTTTGCGAGTAAGGTCGCCATTAGAGCTGGATAAATCACGCATCATTTTGCTCATGTAGACAATCGGCTGCATGGCATTTTTTATCCACAATGAAATAATCACTACAAATAGGATCACAATAAGAATGCCCAAACCGAGTAATTTTTTAATGGTGTCGTTACTGCTTTCTTGAAGGGAAGCGGAGAGTTTGTCCGCCACTTCATAGGCGAGTTCGGTAGGCACTGCCATCACAATTTGCCAGTGAGTATTGGCTGCATCAATATGAATATTTTGATGCACGATAATGGTATTGCCATCCACAAATTGCCGTTTGCTATTTTTTTCTATGGCGGTGGCCAAGGCGGGGTTAACACTGGCAAAGGGTTTTGAGAGTGAATCGCTGTGTTTGTTGCTGGCAACAATCGCATTGCCCTCGCTCAACAAATACATATCCACATTACCGCCGTACAGGTTCTTGGCCTGATTTAACAAATTTTCTTGCAGGATGGGTAAATTCATATCTACACCCACCACGCCCTGAAATTTATTGTCCACAATCACAGGCGCTACCATGGATGTCATGAGCTCAAACACACCGGGACGTGTTTCATCTAAGTAAGGTTCTAACATGCAGTTTTTCAACGTATCGCGGCTGCACAAATACCATTCGGATTCCCGTTGATTGTTTTCATCGCGAGTTTCATCGTACTGTTCATCATAAATGACGGGTGAAAATTTAATCTCGCCTTCTTCAACAATCCAATAAATACCCAGACTGCCAACATCCGAACTGTAGAGTCGATCTTGCTGAAAGTCGCTATCGCGCCCATCGTAACCTTGTTTGTCAAATTGCGCATAAATGGCAGAAAGTGAGGGATGGGTTTTGAGAATGTCGTAACTCATTTGTTTGATCTGCGCGCGACTAAACGGTTGGTTACCTGAACCTGCCGCACTATTCATGAGCACATTCGCTAAGCTTTGCGAGACATCAAAGGAGCGATTCAGTAACGCGCTTGTTTCAAGCGCAATATTGTTAGCAATGTCCATCATGCGAGCATCGACAATCGTCTGCATGGAGGCGGAGGTATTGTTAATCGTTGCCTGCGCATTACGTGACATGGAGTACCACGCTAGTAGGCTCAAGCTGCTCATGCTAATCGCAAGAATTAGCGTAACGCCGGTCGTGAGCTTAAAGCGGAGTGAATTGGCCTTCATAACCTGTTCCTGTTTGAATGAGGTTTTACTTCTGTCGATAAGTTGGTTGTTGCATTAAGCCTAGTCTTTAGTTGCCATTTTGCGCGCCTACTCAAGCGATTTCGTTGTTTTCGTGCCTGTGTAGCGGCGGCGCTTGGTGTAGAATTGCCGCCACTTTTTATGAGCTCTTTCATCCATCTACCATCAGAGTCGAGAATTGATTATGCCCACTGTGATTCGCCAGCAAGACTTGATCGATAGCGTTGCCGATGCGCTGCAATTTATTTCCTACTATCACCCCGTGGATTTTATCCAAGCGGTCCATCAAGCCTACGAGCGTGAGCAAAACCAAGCCGCGAAAGATGCGATGGCGCAAATTCTGATTAACTCGCGCATGTGCGCTATGGGTCATCGCCCCATTTGCCAAGATACCGGCATTGTCACCGTATTCGTCACCGTAGGTATGGATGTGCAGTGGGATGCACAAATGAGCCTTACCGATATGGTCAACGAAGGCGTTCGCCGCGCGTACATGAACCCCGATAATGTACTGCGTGCCTCAATCCTCGCTGATCCCGATGGCAGCCGTAAAAATACTGGCGACAACACCCCCGCGGTTATCCACTACAACATAGTTCCCGGTAATACCGTCGATGTACATGTAGCGGCCAAAGGCGGCGGATCTGAAGCCAAAACAAAATTTGCGATGCTCAACCCTTCCGATTCCGTGGTGGAGTGGGTGTTGGAGCAAGTACCTAAAATGGGCGCAGGCTGGTGCCCACCCGGTATGCTCGGCATAGGTATTGGTGGTACGGCAGAGAAGGCGATGTTGCTGGCCAAAGAAGCGCTGCTGGATCCCGTGGATATTCAAGAGCTGCAAGCGCGTGGAGCCACTAATCGCTACGAAGAATTGCGTATTGAACTTTACGACAAAGTGAATCGTCTCGGTATTGGTGCGCAAGGCTTAGGCGGTTTAACCACCGTGTTGGATGTCAAAATCAAAGATTACCCCACCCACGCCGCCAACAAAGCGGTTGCTATCATTCCTAATTGCGCAGCGACGCGTCACGCGCATTTTGTGTTGGATGGTTCCGGCCCAGCGTTACAAACACCGCCATCACTAGAAGACTATCCGGACATTAGTTGGGATGTGGGCGACAGTGTGCGTCGTGTGAATTTGGATACGCTCAAACCCGAAGATGTACAAGAATGGAAAACCGGTGAAACCGTATTGCTCAGCGGCAAAATGCTCACGGGTCGCGATGCGGCGCATAAAAAAATGACAGACCTTATCGCCAAAGGTGAACCGCTACCGGTTGATCTTAAAGGTCGCTTCATTTATTACGTCGGCCCCGTAGACCCCGTACGCGATGAAGTCGTTGGCCCAGCTGGCCCCACTACCGCAACCCGCATGGATAAATTTACCCGCACCATGCTCGAAAAAACTGGCTTGCTCGGCATGATTGGTAAATCGGAACGCGGCCCCGCGGCTATCGAAGCGATTCGCGATCACAAATCCGTATACCTCATGGCCGTGGGTGGTGCTGCTTATTTAGTGGCGCAGGCAATTAAATCTGCCAAAGTTCTCGGTTTTCCGGAATTGGGAATGGAAGCTATTTACGAGTTTGATGTAAAAGACATGCCTGTTACCGTTGCCGTTGATTCGCGCGGTGAATCCGTGCACAACACAGGGCCACAAATTTGGAAGGCAAAAATCGAAGAAGGTTTACTCCACATAAAATAAATCGTCTGTAATGTCTTCAAAAAAACCGGCAGCTCATCACTGCCGGTTTTTTTATGGGCGCTGATTACAGGCTTTATGTAAGAAACGCTTATGAACCTTTTTCACATTCGCTAAAAATTATATCTCTGCTAAGGTTAAGACAACTGAGTTCGTTAATGCCTGATGCCTCATTCGCGATAAGCATCCATACGCATCGGGTGATCCAACCCTTAACGCAAATAATAATTGGTAGCATTTATGCAGCTTATTGTCGTAATTGTCGTCGCCGGTATAGGTGGGATGTTGTTAGGTGCCTATGTTGATGCGATTGTAGGGACGATTTTTACCATGGCCGGTATGTACTACTTCGCTCACCTCAAAGCAAAAGAAACCGCACAACAAACCAAAGAAGAATTAGAAAAAGCAGAGCCAGTGATTGATATGGATGTACATCACGCACTTGTGCAATCAGGCGCCAATATTCGCGATACCTTAGATAATGCTATTGATGATATGGAATCTCTCGGGGGTATTCAGGCCGATGCCATTATTAACCTCACCAGTTCTTTTCAGCGCATTCAGGTCTTGTTGGATCGCCAGCAAGCCGACATCCACAGAATTTTATTTAGCGATGAAACTGGCACGGAATCCTACAGTCGGCGCATGACCAGTTTTGCGGACAACACCTCCAGAACACTGAATCGTTTTGTGGACACTTCCGTTTCCATGAGTGCCGCCTCTATCGATTTAATGGAAAAAGTCAGCGGTATTGCTGAGCAAATGCCCGTCATTATGAAAGCGCTGAAGGATATTGACCAAATTGCCGCGCAAACCAATTTACTCGCATTAAACGCAGCGATTGAAGCTGCCCGCGCCGGTGAGAGTGGCCGCGGTTTTGCGGTAGTGGCCGATGAAGTACGCTCCTTGTCCAATCGTTCGTCGGGTTTCAGTAGCGATATTCAATCGCAACTAAAAGCCGTAAACGACTCCATTTTGGAATTAAATGATCAAGTTGGGCAGGTAGCCTCGCAAGATATGACCTATGTGCTTGCCGCCAAGCGCGAAGTGGAACAGGCGATTCAAGAGATGCTCGATAAATCCGCTGCCGATCAAGTAGTGGCGCGTGAAATGGAATCTTTTTCAACAGAATTAATAGAAGCACTGCATGTAGCGATTCGTGCGTTGCAATTTGAAGATATGAGTACCCAAAGTATTCGTCATCACATGCAAACCTTAAAAATGTTAGAGCCAATAGCGGATGCGCTGAAATACAGCTCACCCAGTACCATAGAAACATTGAATGCGTTAAAAGGTGCTATTACTACTTATCAGGAAATTGCCAGCATGAGAAAAGCAAATCCTGTCAGTGCAATGTCTGTTGCCAGTGGCGATGTTGAACTCTTTTAAACCGGTCATTATGGAATTTCATCTACAGGTAACAGAGGCACTATGAATACCGACACTGTCTTAATCATGCCACGGCGATTTGATTACGGCTTTAACTATGAATTCCATCAAGCAATCGATAATCTGATTAAAAATGACGCCAGCACGCAGATTGTATTGGATTGTGAAGCCATGGAGTATATCGACAGTGTAGGCATAGGCCTGTTAGTCATGGCGCACAAAAAAGTGCATGCCGTGCAAAAAAGTATCGCTATGATTCATTTAACACCGAATGTGCGCGAGGTGTTAGTCCTCACCAATTTGCAAAAAATAATTCAGTTTAGTTGATGATCGTGTAATCACAGAGGTTCACTTATGTCGCAAACCGCCACCATTATATTGCCCAATCGTTTTGACTATTCTAACCATCGCCAATTTTCGCAAGAGCAAAGTGCGCATTTAGAAAATGCCAGTATCACCGAAATCATTTTAGATTTTAGTCGCGTCGAGTATCTGGATAGTTCCGCACTCGGCATGATGGTGATGATGCAAAAAAAAGCGACCGGCGCCAATAAAAAGGTCGCTATTAAAGGTGCGCGTGGTTCTACAGAAGAAATATTAACCATGGCAAACATGCAAAAACTCTTTACCTTTATTTAGGGGGCGCGTTAACGTCTAGTGCCATAAAAACAAAACATTTTTCCTCTCGTACGTTATAAATTTATGGAATTCTTATCGCTTCCCAGTCTCACCTATCGAATTCTCGTGGTGGATGATGACTACATGCTTAACTCTCTCTTTTGTAGTTTTTTAAACTCAAAGGGGTTTGAGGTGGTGTCGGCCGAGAGTTTATCGACTGCGGTAAGCGTATTTGAACGGAAAGAACACATTGACCTGATTTTACTGGATTATGAATTGGGCGATGGTTATGGCATGGGGTTGTTTGAAGCTCCTGCTTTTGCGGATCTCGATAAAAAGCCACCTGTCATTATGGTGAGCGCCAATGAAGACCCTCTTTTTCTGGAGCAATGTTTTTTTGGTGGCGTTTCAGATTACATCATCAAGCCCGTTAATTTATTTTTATTGGCACTTAAAGTACAAGCACTCTTAAACTCTGCCGCTCTTCAAAATTTAATATCACAACAAAATATTACCTTGGAAGAATTCAAGCAGGAAGCAGAGCGTGAGGAAGCCGTTGCCAAATTCACCTACGAGTATTTACTACGCCGTAATTCGCCGGTTATTCCGGGTATCACTATCCATTTGCAATCTTTTTCGTCATTCAGTGGGGATATAGCGCTTGCCAAGCGTTCTCCAACGGGTGATTTATTTTTTATGTTGGCCGATGCTACCGGTCATGGTTTGTCAGCGGCCATCACCATCATGCCCGTGGTTACCATATTTAATACCATGGTGGAAAAGGGATTTTTACTGCCACACATAGTGACAGAGATGAATAAAAAATTGGTGAATGACACCCCGTCCGATCGTTTTGTTGCCGCTATTTTGTTGGAGTTCAACCCCACCAAAAACCTATTGTCGGTGTGGAATGGTGGTATGCCCAGTGCCTGCTGGGTGGATAAGGGAAAGATTACCCATCGATTTTCATCGACCACCATGGCGCTGGGTATTTTGGATGATGCTATTTTTGATGCCAATGTCACTACCCTTGAATTACCCACATCCGGTTTTTTGTGCGCCTACAGTGATGGCCTTTATGAACAAATAAATGCCAGTCGCCAAGCTTTTGGTATTCCGCGTGTCGAACAGCTACTCACGTCGTCTGAACCTAATAAAGTGCAGTTACTGATGAATGAGCTTCAGGCTCATGCCGACGGTATGAAATATGACGATGATGTTTCCATTTGTGTGCTTGAGCCCGAAAAAATATTTCTCGTGCAAGATGAAGCCGCAACGCCTGTGACCACCGCGATAACCGACGTGAAAGTCACTGACGATTTTGAATGGCAAGTAAAAATCACAGGAGATCGTTTGATGCGCTGTGAAATTCCGGCGCTCTGTAATCAATTTTTGCAGGGGGTTTCCCTGGATCAAAAGCTGTGTCAAAGAGTATTTGCGATTGTCAGTGAAATGGTCAGTAACGGATTGGATCATGGAATCTTGGGTTTATCGTCGGCCATGAAGGAAGAGCCAGATGGTTTTATGAATTATTTTGAAGAAAGAGCCGCTCGATTAAGCAAATTATCAGAAAGCGACTATATTGAGTTAAGTGTTAAGTGGATCAAAGAATCTGACGCTGGAAATCTGCTGATAAGTTGTCGCGATAGTGGCCCAGGTTACCCCTTTGAAACCCATGCAGATCCGAGCCTTAATCGTTACTCAGGGCGCGGTTTGTTAATGATTAAAAAATTGTCCAAATCCGTGGAGGTTGTTGCCCCCGGTAATCTGGTAAAAGCCATACTTTAACTTTTTTATTTCTGAACTTTAGTGGATCTACCTTATGAGCAAGCATGTATTAATCGTTGATGATTCTACCTCTATTCGTCAGATGGTTGAGGCTACATTGAAATCAGTAGGTTATGCGGTGAGTAGCGCTAAAGATGGTCAGGAAGCCTTTAATTTGTGCAAAAGTAAAGTCTATGACTTTGTGCTCACTGACCAAAATATGCCGATTATGGATGGCCTAACGCTGATTAAATCCCTGCGTGGCTTACCCACCTACAGTCGTGTGCCTATTGTGGTCTTAACCACCGAAGCCGGTGATGCTATGAAAGCCCAAGGCCGTGCGGCCGGTGCAACGGGGTGGATGGTGAAACCGTTTGATCCTGCAAAATTATTAGAAATTGCCAAAAAAGTGATGGGCTAAAACCACAATAAATGATGCAGGGAGAGTAAGCGTTGCAGCATTGCTCTCATGAAAAGCATTTGCTAATTCAACATGGTGAGACTCCTCTATGTCTGTTGACATGAAACAATTCCACTCGGTGTTCTTTGAAGAAAGCCAAGAGCATTTGGATGAGATGGAGCAGTTACTGCTGAATGTGGATGTCAATAACCCCGATGCCGAAGAGCTAAACAGTATTTTTCGCGCAGCACATTCAATAAAAGGCGGTAGTGGTATTTTTGGGTTTGATGCTTTAGGCAGCGTCACCCATGTCATGGAAAGTTTGCTTGATAAAATTCGTCAAGGAAAAATGGCCATTACCAGCCCCTTGGTAGATTTATTTCTGCAGTCCGTTGATATTCTCAAAGGCATTTTAAATAGTTATCGCCTTGGTACAGAGATAGATTGGGCCAACGCCAATATCATCATCGAACAATTAGAAATTGTTACCTCTGAAAAATCAGCATCTGTAGATCAGAGCGAAGAGGAATGCTACGGCTTTTTTACCGACGATACACCATCCCCCTCTTCAACACAGGAAGCCTATGGTTTTTTTGCAGACCCAGTCTTACCCCAGCATGAAGAAAGTTACGGATTTTTTGATCAGCCTGCGGTCGTTGCCAGCGATGAAAGCTTTGGTTTTTTTGATGACTTTACCCCGGCTGTTGCTTCCTCAGAAGTTCAACCCTCTCATGAAGTGGTTCCAGCAGAAACTAAACCTGTAATAGAAACTAAACCTGTAATAGAAGCTAAGGCTGCCGTTGAAACGAAAGTTGTACCGATTACGCCTGCTACTGCTGCGTCACCGGTATCCACCACAGTGCCCGCAAAAGCAAAAGCGGTTGATGCAGCACATAGCGAAAGCACGTCAATTCGTGTTGATGTAGCCAAAGTAGATCAATTGATTAATTTGGTGGGTGAAATTGTTATTACCCAATCCATGATGAATTTATTGGGTAAAAGTATTGAGGGCGCACTCGGCGAAAAATTTCAAAGTGTCGCCAGTGAGTTAGAGCGTAATACCCGTGAAATTCAAGAAGCGGTGATGTCCATCCGCATGTTGCCGGTGTCGTTTGTCTTTAATCGTTTCCCGCGTGTAGTGCGTGATCTATCACAAAAATTAGGTAAATCCATCGAATTAATTATTGAAGGTGGCGATACCGAATTAGACAAAGGCCTCACAGAAAAATTAGTAGACCCGCTAACGCATTTGGTGCGCAACTCTATTGACCACGGCATAGAATCCGCGGAGGTAAGGGCGGAGCGCGGTAAGAATCCAACGGGCACGGTTATTTTGCGTGCCGCTCAAGCCGGTGGCAGCATCATCATCAGCATTACCGATGATGGTGGTGGTTTGAATCGCGAAAAAATTCTCGCCAAAGCCCGTGAAAAATCCATTCAAATCAGCGACAACCCCAGTGATGCAGAAGTTTGGCAATTAATTTTTGCACCGGGTTTTTCTACCGCCGCCGCTATTACCGATGTGTCGGGTCGCGGTGTTGGGTTGGATGTGGTGAAACGCAACGTACAAACGCTAGGTGGCCGAATCGATATTGAATCCATCGAAGGTAAGGGCGCTACGTTTACGATTCATTTGCCACTGACTCTCGCTATTGTGGATGGCATGTGTGTATCGGTGGGTGAGCAAACCTTCATCATTCCGCTCGTGAATATTGTTGAATCCATGCAGCCCGCCGAAAAAGATATAAAAACCCTTGTGGGCGATGATCAATTATTACTGGTGCGGGATGAATATTGGCCCGTGCTAGCACTTTATAAAGCCATGCAAATAGAACCCAAAGTGACGCAGCCCCATAAAGGTATTGCGGTGCTGATTGAATCCAATAAGCGACGCTTTGCATTGTTTGTGGATGATTTAGTAGGGCAACAACAAGTCGTGATTAAAAGTTTGGAGCAACACTATAGGCGTGTTCAAGGTGTTGCAGGTGCCACCATTATGGGCGATGGCAGTGTCGCATTAATTTTAGATGTGGAATCACTGGCTATATCGCTCAATAGTGTGCCGCCACATCAAACATTACAGCAGGCGGGCTAGTGCTTGCCTTACACCGTTTTTGTACATTTTAGGTAATCATTGGTAACTATTTAGGGTCAGCATTATGTCGGAAACTGCCGTCAGTCAAAAGGATCAGGAGTTCCTTACGTTCACCCTCGGTGATGAACACTACGCGCTGGATATTCTCACCGTAAAAGAAATTCGTGGGTATGAATCAGTCACTAAAATTGCCAATGCGCCGGCCTTTATTAAAGGCGTCATTAATTTGCGTGGCGACATAGTACCCATTGTCGATTTACGTATTAAATTCAATGTCGGTGAAGCAACCTACAACGAATTTACGATTGTGATTGTGTTGCATATCCACAACCGCATTGTTGGAATTGTTGTGGATGGTGTTTCGGATGTGGTCAGCCTCAATAAAGATCAATTGCGCCCGCCGCCTAATTTTGGTGTGGCATTCGATAGTCGCTACTTATTAGGGCTAGCCACCATTAATGAACAAATGATTATTTTGGTGGATATCAACGAATTAATTTCGAGTCAAGAAATGGGTTTGTTTGATGTGAATCATATCGCAAGTGAACAATAGGGTGACCTCCCATGAACTTCAACTTAAAAACAAAATTGATTGTAATGGCAAGCGTTGCCATTGTCTCGGTGTTTCTGCTCACGTTTATGGGCTACTTGCTCGGTAAAAAAGCGGGCATCGGTAGCCATTCCTATGAACAAATTCAATTAACCTCCGTGTTTGTGGCCGATATTGCACCGCCTTATTTATTTATGGTGGAAGCCGCCAATAAATCGGAGCAGTTAAGTTCTGTTGAACCCGATAAACGCGCGCCTTTAATAAAAGAAATAGAGGCGCATTTTGATGCGTTTAATGAAACCTCAGAAAAATGGTCGCTGAGTAAAGAAATTCCAGCGGATATAGTTAACGATGTGAAAAAGAAATTAATTCCGCAAGGCCAAGCCTACCAAGCCATTATGCGAACTAAAATACTCGAGCCAGCGGCGCGCGGGGATATGGATACCGTGATGGCGGGTTATCAAGAAGTAGAAAATGTTTTTTATGAGCATTTTGATATTGCTAATGATTTAACCCAACGCGCCAGCGCCTTAAATGCTAAAGCGCAAGAGGCAGGCGCTAATACGGTGAGCCGCTATACCACTCTCTTGTTGGTGGTGGCTGCTCTATCCATTATTGCCGTGGTGTTCATCTCCCTGTATTTCACCAAACTCATTTTACAAAGCTTGGGTGCCGACCCAGAAGAATTGAAAAAAATTACCACCGCGGTTGCCAGCGGTAATTTGGATGTGGAACTGCCACCCATAACGGATAAAAGCAGCGTGTTGGGAGCCGCCGCGCTAATGATTGACTCCTTAAAAGAAAGTGTGGCCACAGCGAAAGAAAATCAGCGTATTCGCACCTCCTTAGATTCAGCCTCCACCAATGTGATGATCGCCAATTCACAAGGCAAAGTGATATACATGAATGGCGCCATGCAAAAAATGTTGTCCGCCATTGAAGCGGAAGTGCGTACAGTGATGCCGCAATTTTCCGCCAATAAAGTCACTGGCTCCGATATGGATATTTTCCAAAAAAATATCAGTCACCACGGCATGATGGATGCACAAATCACCAATATTTCTATAGCTTCTTTAACTTTCCGTTTAATGACCAGCCCCATTTACGATGCCAATGGCGAACGCTTAGGAACGGTATTGGAGTGGACTGATCGCACACAAGAAATAGCAGCAGAAGTGGATATTAATAATTTAGTAGAAAAAGCCGCACAAGGTGATTTTAGTGCGCGTGTGGCCACTGAAGGAAAATCAGGATTTTTCTTAAAAGCAGCCGAAGGATTGAATGCACTTGTGTCCACTACGGATCGTGGCTTAACGGATGTTTCTCGCGTGTTAGGTGCCATCGCTAAAGGTGACTTAACCGAGCGTATGGATGGTGATTATGCGGGAACTTTTGCGGACTTAAAAAATTATTGCAATAACACCACAGAGAGTTTGAGTCACATGCTCGGCGATATTCGCAGTGCGGCAGAAACTATTTTTACCGCATCCAGTGAAATTGCGGCGGGCAATGCTGATCTTTCCAGCCGTACCGAACAACAAGCCGCGAATTTGGAAGAAACCGCATCCAGTATGGAAGAGTTAACCTCTACCGTTCGTCTGAATGCCGATAACGCCAAACAAGCCAATATGCTCGCGGTACAAGCATCAAGTGTGGCGGTGGATGGCGGTGAATTAATTCAGCAAGTGGTCAGTACCATGAGCGAAATTAATAAATCCTCACAAAAAATTGCCGACATTATTGGCGTGATTGATGGCATTGCGTTCCAAACCAATATTCTTGCCTTGAATGCGGCCGTTGAAGCGGCCCGTGCCGGTGACCAAGGGCGCGGTTTTGCCGTGGTGGCATCGGAAGTGCGTACTTTGGCACAACGTTCCGCAAATGCCGCTAAAGATATTAAAGGCTTAATCTCCGATTCCGTACACAAAATTGAAAGTGGCAATAATTTGGTGACTAAGTCTGGCAACACCATGAAAGAAATTGTCACAGCCATTAAGCGTGTGAATGACATTATGGCGGAAATTTCTGCCGCCTCGAATGAACAATCGACGGGCATTGAAGAAGTCTCTACCGCGGTTTCACAAATGGATGAGATGACACAGCAAAATGCGGCATTGGTAGAAGAAGCGGCGGCGGCGGCTGAAAGTTTGCAATCACAGGCGGATCAGCTCACACGTAATGTGGCTACCTTTAAGTTAGCAAACGATACCGGTAATTTCGCCTTGCCAGCTGCTCGGGGGAGTTCGCCTAAAGCAGCATTACCGAAATCATCAGCACCCACAGCGGCTAAAAAAATCGCTTTGCCAAAATCAGCTCAAGAGGATGAGTGGGAATCATTTTAATTCCCACTACAGGCAAGGTAATACATGGGCTAATAAGAAGTTTCTCATGCCCATAAAGCGCATTAACAACCAATAATGATAGAAAGGTGACGCATTTGAAATTTCGCACGCAATTAATACAAATAGGTCTTGTGGGTTTTGCGGGAGCATTGGCAATTGGTACAACCAGTTGGTTCACGCAACAAACCTACAATAAAGCGTTGGAAGTAGCGGATCGAAATGCCCATGCGCTGCGTAACCATGTTGAAGGCGACATGATGCACGATGCCTTGCGTGCGGATGTGTTAAGAGCCTTATGGGTAGCCAGTGAGAATAAGCCGGAAGAATTCGCGGAAGTGAGAGCCGATTTTAAAGAGCACAGTGAACGATTTTTAGAAAAAATTGAAAGTAACAAAGCCATGGATTTGAATGCCAATGCTAAGGCAGCATTACAACAAGTTGAAAAACCCTTGCAGAAATATATCGCTGCCGCTGAACAGCATATTGAGGGCGCATTTACCGACCTTGCCACCGAGCGCACCGAGTTAAGTGAGTTTAACGACGCCTTCTCGGAACTTGAAGATAAAATGGAGCAGGCGAGTGACAAATTGCAGGCCGCAGCGGATGAAGATGTAGCCGCAACCCAAGCACAAGTGGCTGTCGCTAAATGGATTCAAGCATTGGTAATTCTATTGTCGGGTGCTATTTCGTTATTTTTTGCGTTGAGAATTGCAAGCCGTGTTATGCGGCAACTCGGTGGCGAGCCTACGGATGCTGTCGCGGTAGCGATTAAAGTAGGCCAAGGCGATTATTCCGAAAATGCTAGCGCGAAAGATGCAGATTCCCAAAGTTTGTTAGGGCAGTTGGAAATTATGCGTGGCTTACTGGATATTAGCGCCCGTGAAGCGCGTAACAATTTACGTATACGTACCGCGTTAGATGCAACCTCTACCAATGTGATGATTGCGAATGTGGATCGTAAAATTATTTACATGAATCGATCTATAGAGGCTATGTTGCGGGCGAATGAAGCTGAATTACGCAGCGAATTGCCTCACTTTTCTGTCGATTCCATTATTGGCAGTAGCATGGATAGTTTTCATAAAAATCCATCGCATCAAACCCGCATGTTAGAAAATTTAAACAGCACCCACACCGCCAATATTAACGTAGGAAAAAATATTTTCCGCTTAATGGCCAGCCCCATTTTTGCCACCGATGGCTCACGTTTGGGCACTGTGGTTGAATGGTTGGATCGCACCCAAGAAGCTAAAGCGGAAGTAGAAATTGGCGATGTTGTCGATATGGCTGCGCGCGGTGATTTTACGGGCCGTATTGCCACAGAAGGCAAAACAGGATTCTTCTTAAAAGCGGCGGAAGGGCTTAATGCGTTAGTGAGTACTGCTGACCGTGGTTTAAACGATGTTGCCAAAGTATTAGGTGCCATTGCGAAGGGAGATTTAACCGAACGTATGCAAGGTGATTATTCTGGCACCTTTGCAGAGTTAAAAGATTTTTGTAATAGCACCACCGATAATTTAAACGAAATGCTCGGTGATATTCGTACCGCTGCAGAAACTATTTATACCGCATCCAGTGAAATTGCATCGGGTAACTCCGATCTTTCCAGCCGCACAGAACAGCAAGCCGCCAATTTGGAAGAAACGGCTTCCAGTATGGAGGAGTTGACATCAACGGTTAAGCTCAATGCGGATAATGCTAAACAAGCCAATTCTTTAGCCGAGCGTGCCTCAACGGTTGCATCGGATGGCGGTGTGCTGATTCAACAAGTGGTTAGCACAATGAATGAAATCAATCAGTCATCACAAAAAATTGCCGACATTATCGGTGTGATCGATGGCATTGCCTTTCAAACCAATATTCTCGCATTGAATGCTGCGGTAGAAGCCGCGCGTGCCGGTGACCAAGGACGTGGGTTTGCCGTGGTAGCGTCTGAAGTAAGAACCTTGGCCCAACGCTCAGCCAATGCCGCGAAAGATATTAAAGCGTTGATTTCGGACTCTGTGCATAAAATTGAAAGTGGTAATACGCTGGTTGGAAAATCTGGCGAGACGATGAAAGAGATAGTGACGGCGATTAAACGTGTGAACGATATTATGGCGGAAATTGCTGCTGCATCGGCGGAGCAATCTTCCGGTATTGATGAAGTATCCACTGCCGTGTCACAAATGGATGAAATGACACAACAAAATGCTGCCTTGGTTGAGCAAGCGGCCGCTGCCGCAGAAAGTTTACAGTCACAGGCGGATCAATTGAATCGTTCTATTTCCCAATTCAGATTGGCGAATCACTCTACGACTGATTTGAGTCATCCATCACCTTTGCGCAACAAAAAAACGCTTGCAGTTGCAGCCCCTAAAACTGCCAGTAAAAAATTAGCGCCGCCCGATACGAAAATGGATGATGAATGGGAGCAGTTCTAAACGGCGTTATGCAGTAGTGGGTAAACCTGAATTGCAGACATTATTGTTGTCTTGTGCCGTGGTATAGGCATTCTACAGACTAGGAAAAACACTGACGTGAGAGATTCCGCGCAAAGAGAGTTCAATTACAGCGATGCTGATTTTGAACGAATTAAAACGATTATTTATCGTAAAGCCGGCATTAATCTTGCGGACAGTAAAAAGCAATTAGTGTACAGCCGTTTGGTTCGCCGTTTGCGTGCGTTGAAATTATCCGATTTTTCTCAATACCTCCGCTATTTAGAGTCTACCTCCGATGAGCAAGAAGAGTTCATTAATGCATTAACCACCAACTTAACGTCTTTTTTTCGGGAATCACATCACTTTCAGGTGCTGACGGATTTTGTACAAAACCGCTCGGCATCCGGCAAAAAAATCCGCATATGGTGTGCTGCATCCAGTACGGGTGAAGAGCCTTATTCTATTGCGATGACCTTAGTCGAAGCCTTTGGTCGTTATGATCCTCCGGCAGAAATAGTGGCATCCGATATTGATAGTAATGTGTTGCGGGAGGCAAGTGCAGGCATTTATCCGCTAACGCGTATTGAAGGGCTAACGAACGAGCAAAAGAAACAGTTTTTTCTGCGTGGTAAAGGTAGCAATGCAGGAAAGGCTCGCGTAGTAGAGCCATTACGCAGACTGATTGAATTTAAAAAAATTAATTTGTTGGATGAGACTTGGCCCCTAAATGGACCATTTGATGTGATTTTTTGCCGCAATGTGATGATTTATTTTGATAAGCCAACACAATTAAGATTATTAGAACGCATGACACGCTTATTAACGCCCGATGGGATTTATATTGCGGGTCACTCTGAAAGTTTTTCGCAGGCAACACACTTGGTAAAGTTAGTGGGAAAAACAACTTACCGCTTAGCGGACCCTATGCGCCGTGGAGCCAGCCATGAACTTTGAGAACAACGTACATTTTGCGCCCAACACTTACTATGATCGTCATTTTGATAAAGACGCCGTTAAAATTTTACCCGGTGAATACTATGTCACAACCGGCGATAAATTAATTGTGACGGTGCTGGGCTCCTGTGTTGCGGTTTGTTTGCGCGATAAATTTTCTGGTGCGGGAGGCATGAACCATTTTTTATTGCCGAACGATGGCAGTAATCAATCGGGGTTGCTCACCGAGTCAGCACGTTACGGTGTCTATGCCATGGAATTGCTGATTAACCATTTATTAAAATTAGGCGCTAATCGAAATCGGTTAGAGGCTAAAGTGTTTGGCGGTGGTAACGTGTTGCGCGGCATGACAGTCAATAATGTTGGTGAGCGCAATGCGGAGTTTGTGCTGGATTATTTGCACAATGAAGGTATTCCGATCATCGCTCAGGATTTATTAGGTGAATTTCCCCGTAAGGTCTATTTTTTTCCGGATACGGGAAAAGTCATGGTGCGGAAAATTAAATCGATTCATAACACCACAATTATGGATCGCGAAAGTGAATACCGCATGCGCGTTAAATACACGCCAGCCTCTGGCGATATTGAACTGTTTGGAGATTGAGTTAATTGCCTATTAAAGTGTTAGTGGTGGATGATTCGGCCTTAGTACGTAGTCTTTTATCTGAAATTGTACGTTCGGTGCCGGATTTTGAGTTGGTTGGCGCAGCGCCTGATGCTTATGTGGCGCGCGATATGGTGAAACAGTTTTCTCCGGATGTGATTACCTTAGATGTAGAAATGCCGCGCATGGATGGGTTAACCTTTTTGGAAAAATTAATGACGGCAAGGCCAACCCCAGTTGTGATGATTTCTACCTTAACGGAAGAGGGGGCGGATGCAACTTTAAGAGCCTTGGAGTTAGGCGCTGTCGATTTTATTCCAAAACCGAAATTAGGTATTGCCGATGGTATTCGTGAGTATTCTGAATTAATTATTGAAAAAATTACTACCGCAGCTCGTGCTCGCGTTAAACCCTTACGAGCTCATGTGCATACGCCGCACGATAGAACGGGTGATGCCCCACCGGCTAAATTATCCAGAGCATCCCTACAAAGTACCGAAAAAATAATTGCGATAGGCGCCTCTACCGGCGGAACGGAAGCAATTAAAGATTTATTACTGCAACTTCCTGCCGCATCGCCCGGTGTTGTCATTACTCAGCATATGCCACCCGGATTTACGCGTACCTTTGCGGAGCGATTGAATAAACTCACTCGATTAACGGTCGTTGAAGCCAAAGGTGGTGAGCGGATTTTGCCAGGACATGCCTTCTTAGCCCCCGGTGGTCTGCATTTGGTCGTCGCTCGTTCGGGCGCGGATTATGTTGTGAAATTGTCAGATGCTGACCCTGTGCATCGTCATCGTCCCGCTGTGGATGTGATGATGGAATCTGTCGCTCAGGTAGGTGGAAAAAATGTTATTGGCGTTTTGCTAACCGGAATGGGTAAGGACGGCGCCAAAGGTATGTTGGACATTAGAGAACACGGTGGCTACACCTTTGCGCAGGATGAAGCTAGCTGTGTTGTGTATGGTATGCCTAAAGAAGCCGTGCTTTGTGGTGGTGTTGATCAGGTGTGTGAATTACACACCATGGGTGCAGCCATTCTTGAAAAATTAAAAACGATGGGGTCTGGAAACCGCCTGTAAAAATGTATTGACAGGCGTTACTCTCATTACGACAGGATTTTGTAATGGCTGTTAAAAGGATTTAGTAATGAATGCAGACTCTATTTCTGCCACCGCTTTTGGAACGGTAGAGTGCTTGATCTGCGCGTTGAATAAGTTGCGTCGCTGTTTCCCGCTCTTTGTAATCAGCAATACCTGCGCTGAAGCTGACACTGAACACATGTTGCTGTTCAATAAATTCAATCGCGGAAAACGTTTTGCGCAATTCATTCACAATATTTCCCGCATCTTGAACCGTTGTTTCCGATAGCACCAACATAAATTCCTCACCACCATAGCGGCCAATATAATCCGTTACGCGTAACCGCTGCTGTAGCAATTGGGCGAGCGCTTTAAGCACTTTATCGCCGGTTTGATGACCATGGGTGTCGTTGATCTGTTTGAAATTATCAATATCTATCATGGCAATACTGCAGTGGCGCTTGTAGCGTTTGCAGTGTGCTAAGGCGCGATCTGCCGCTAATTGAATTTGTGCGTGGTTCAATAACCCTGTGAGGCTATCCTCATACATAAATGATGAAAGAATTTTGGCACGTTCAACCCTGCTACGAATTTGTCGTACAAATTCAATAGGGGGCATGCCTTTCGATAATAAATCATCGGAACCGACTTCTAATAAGCTGGATTTGCTCTCAGCACTGGTTTCAGCGGATAAAAATAGAATAGGAATGGATTGGTATTCTTCAAATTGACGAATGACAGCGGCAAGTTCGTAGCCATTCACAACCGGCATATTGATATCCAATAAAATCAGATCCGGCCTGTTATTTTCGAGTTTCTCCAGTATTTCCAAGGGGTTGTTCGTAAAGGATACACCCATGCCCGCTGCAACCAACAAGGCGTTGTAATATTCAAGAATACTTTCTTGGTCATCAATAATTAAGATTTGTGCTTTTTTCTGAATGTTGAGATTAAGTACAGTTCTAACAGAATTGATGAGTGATGGCGTGTCTGCCGGTTTTACAATATAAGCGTGAGCTCCCGATCTAACCGCGGCCAATCTGCTGTGGAAATCTTTTTTACTGGAAAGTACGAATACTTTAATGTCCTTTTCCACTAAATCGTGAATAAGATCGAACACATCATTTTCCTGAAGGTCAGGCATAATCAAATCAAATAACACCAGAGAGGGGGTTTCCTCTTGGATAGCGGTCAGTAATTCTTTGCTATTTTTGAAATGTTTGGCTCTGAATCCATAAGCACTTAAATTTTCAACCAGTACCATAGAGGCTGCAATATCATCATCCAGATAATAAATGACTGGAGAGGATGAAGATTGAATGTCTGATTTTTCGTTAGTGATTTCTTTAAACTTGCCCTCGTCCGCGGTTAAGTCTGAATTGATGGTAGGTGCGGGTGGTTGCGTGGCTGCTTTGACAAAGGCAATTAACGTATGCAGTAGTGGTTCAATCGAATGTGTTATGTGTGGTGCTGGCATCTCTGGGGTTTGAAGACCTTTAGTAATTATTTCCAGTTCCCTTGCTTTTTTACTGAGCTCAATAAAACCAAATGTGCCACTGGTGCCGATTAAACTATGAACATTGCGGTGGAATATGGTGATTTTATCTTGAGTCCATTCTTCTTGTAGGCTTTTCCATTCTAAGATGAGGGCGTCCATTTTTCCGGGGAGTTGCTTGGCATAATCACTTTTGAGTTTTTTTAAATGTTCTTCAAAATTATTTTTTTCAGTGCTCATGAACGTGTAAGTACCCAGTTAAAAGACGTTGGTCTTTGTTAATGGAAATTCGATGATGAATGCTAGGTCCTTGTCGTGTGGTTGTTGATAGTCTATGAATCCATGCATGTGGTTACAAATATCATCAATCATGTCGAGTGATGAAAAATGCGTGTTGGCATTTTTTAAGTAATTGATTACTTCATCACGTGTTTTTGTGGTTTCGCTGCGTGTGTCTGTGGCGGAATCCCTGCCGATAAATAGTTTTATTTTAGCACTGGTCTGATCTTCTATGACTTTAATGTTGATCATTTTCTGATGATTGGCAATTTTGATCATACCTTGTAGTAGCTGCGACAGAATATATTCAACTTGAGAGGTATTGACCGTGATTTCCACGTGATCAGCACGTTTTTTGAGGCTGATAGTTTTATCGTGCAGCTCTGCAAAGGGTTGATTTTTGGTAATGCTGGTATCCACCAGTGTCATAATATTGATGGTGGTTGATGCCGTAGGTAGTGATGCTGCTAATGGATTTTCATGATCCATAAAATCTTTCATCAGAGTTTTTAACAACGAACTGTTGTTCTCGGCGACCGCAATGAGTTTTCGCTGCGCATCGGGTAAGTCTTCATTGTTAGTATCTTGTAGCAGCGCAAGCGATTCAGTGATCATGGTGAGTGGCGTTTCTATGGCTTTATTCACAGAGGTGAGCCATTCATTGCGCAAATTGTCGATCCGTTTTTTTTCGGTGATGTCACGAATAATGCCGATAAACAAAGGTTCACCTTGTTGGAACACCCGTGACACCATAAGATCCATGGGGAAAACTTCGCCATTGCGGCGCAGCCCTTGCACTTCTCGGCCAATACCTAAAATGGTTTTTTTACCGGTTTTTAAATGCTTACGCATGTATTGATCGTGCTGTGAACCCCAAGGCTCAGGCATGAGGGCTGAGATATTTTTATGAATAATTTGTGTAGCGCGATAACCAAATATAGTTTCAGCGGCATGGTTGAAGGATTGAATGATGCCGTGTTTATTAATTGTAATCACGCCATCCGCAATATCATTCAGAATGGTTTGTGTATGTTGATTGCTTGCTTCCAGTGCGGCCTTGTCTTGCGCATGACGTTGTTCATGATTCATGTTTTGTACAAACTGCGCAACGGTTTCCAGCAATGGCTTGATGGACTCCGCGGTTTTCTCACTGTATTCCTCGTCGGTGTTTGCGAGCCCTATTAATGCCACGACTTTTTTGCCGTTAAGAACAGGAATAGCAATAAAGTTATTAATGGCTGGATGACCCGCAGGTAGTTCACCGGTGCGCATGTCGCGCGTCAATTGATGGCTGATGATCGGCTTTGCTGTTTTTATGGCATTACCAAATAAGTTGTCGAGGTTTCTGAATTCGCCATTTTCCGGTAAATGGTGTTTGAGGAACTGTACAAAATCCTTATTGGTTCTGGCACTGGCGAATACCAACGCGGTCATAAATTCAGTGGCGTCGTTGTCTTTATCTATGCGCCCAATAAAGCCCAGCTCGCTCTTGGTGAGTGTCATGGATTCGCGCAGGATATGTTCGAGGGCTGCATTGATATCATTGTTATTGATATAAATGGATTGCGCCGTATTGATGATTTTTTCGAGTATTTGTTGCGCGCAAATTTCGTTGCTGAGTTCAAACAAGCATTGGTTTTTAATGTATTGCTCTTCAAGATTACGGCGGGCACGCGCTGAGCTTAACAAGACGAATATGACAAACAATACGCACATGCTGCTCATGGCAATAGAGGTAGTGCCGTGCTCCATGTAGATTTGATAGCTGAAGGGGATGATGGTTAACACCACAAAGCCTACGGCGGTGAATTTATCCACCGTGAGTGAAGCCATAGAGCCGCTAGCCACACCGGCGAGAGCAAAAGCCAATAGAGCTTGATAAATCGGATCTTCAGCAAACAATAGTATGGCTGAGTAACCCCATGCCATGCCTGTTATCCATGTCGTGACTCGAAACGCATTAAGCCAGAACTGCGATGAGTAGAGCTGCTGAACATTGAGCCAAAAGAGCCACAGAATCAACCGCGCGAGTAATGCGCCTCCAAGTAGTAAATTCCAGTGGATGATTTCGGCTTGACCAATCACTTTCCAATGAGAGGTGCTGAGGATGATGGCAATGACGATGGATGATAAAAGAGATGCAGGAAAACTGCTGTAGAGCGCATTCATCTGCTCATCGGGAACTGAGCGAAATCCGAGTGCACTGGTGAAGGCTTTTTGTGGAATTTTTAGATTAGTTTCCATCAGTGCACTCTGTTCCTAAAGTGCGGGAGCGTCGCCCGGTGAAATTATTGTTGTGTTGTTGATAGTGGGCGTACATGTTACATCAGCCTTGTTGTTTCATTAATAACGGATGCGCTAATGGGTGTAAAAAACGGATGGCTTGAGTATAGAACAGCTTCGCAGATTTTTTGAGCAGTCTGTCAAAAAATGCTCGCCGAGAGCGGCGAGCAAATCTGAGGCTGATGAGTGTTTCCCCTCAACTTAGTCATCAATAAAGCCTGTAGTGTTCTGGAATTTGTTCCAGTGAATCAATAGGGGGCATGAGTTTGTGCAAAATGCCGTCATGAATATCGTAAATCCAGCCGTGAATACTCAACTCTTGACCACGTGCCCACGCATTTTGGACTATGTTGCAACGGGCGATATTATCCACTTGTTGGATAACATTTAACTCACACAGGCGATTGACTCGTTCATCAGGATCGCTAATCGCATCCATCACCTCTTTGTTGTTGTAGTAAACATCGCGAATATTGCGCAACCAATAATCAATTAACCCGAGTTTACGATTTTCCAGGGCGGCTTTTACGCCACCGCAACCATAGTGGCCCGTGACCATGACATGTTTCACTTTAAGGAATTCAACGGCGTAGTTGAGTACGGTCATGCAGTTGAGATCGGTGTGAATAACCACATTCGCAACATTGCGGTGCACAAACAGTTCGCCCGGTGCAAGATCAACAATTTGGTTGGCCGGAACTCGGCTGTCTGAGCAGCCAATCCATAAATATTCAGGTGCTTGCTGTTTGGCGAGAGTTGAAAAAAATTCAGGATCTTTTTGTTTAATCTCTTCCGCCCACTTGATGTTGCTGGCAAAAAGGCTTTCTAGGTCGCTCATAAACTGACTCCGATGACACAGGGTTGCGCGTGTAGGTGGGAATGCTGCGCGCGCGAATGTGTCGGCAGTATAGGGGAAACCGAGTTTCAAGTGTTACATTGCACATCTGCAACTGCTTGATTTTCCTGTGTATCAGGCAGCTATCGCATTGGATGGTGGAAGGAAAAGAAAATGAAGGCAGATTCGCAAGCAACTTTGTATTGGCATGATTATGAAACTTGGGGTGAAATTCCTGCGATTGATCGCCCCTCGCAATTTGCCGGTGTGCGCACGGATGAGAATTTAAATATTCTCGGCGAGCCGCTGATGATCTACTGTCAACCGGCGGTGGATGTATTGCCGAAGCCAGAAGCCTGTTTGATCACGGGTTTGTTACCCCAAACCGCTCGAGACAAAGGTTTGCCGGAACATAAATTTATCGCGACTATCCACTCTGAATTAGCGCGCCCCGGTACTTGCGGTGTGGGTTATAACTCGATTCGGTTTGATGATGAAGTGACGCGTTACACCTTGTATCGAAACTTTTACGATCCTTATGAGCGAGAGTGGCGTAACGGTAATTCCCGTTGGGATATTATCGATATGGTGCGTATGACACGAGCGTTGAGGCCAGAAGGCATTGAATGGCCGAATTATGAAGACGGTCGCCCTTGTTTTAAATTGGAAAGGTTGACGCAAGCGAACGGTTTAAAACACGAAGCCGCCCATGATGCGCTCTCTGATGTTTACGCTACTATCGCCATGGCGAAGTTGATCAAAACCAAGCAACCAAAACTGTATGACTACGCGTATCGTTTACGCGATAAACGTTTTGCGAACAGTTTGATTGATATAGCAGGTCACAAACCGCTGTTGCATATTTCGTCGCGTTTCCCAAGTGAAAATGGTAATGCTGCTTTGGTTTTACCTCTGGCAATTCACCCTACCAACAAGAACTCAGTGATTGCGTATAACCTGAGTTTTTCGCCGCAGTTGTTGTTGGATTTATCGGTCGACGACATGAGGTTGCGATTATTCACCCGCACGGAAGATCTGCCGGAAGGTCAGGAGCGGGTGGCACTTAAGGAAATCCATCTTAATAAAACTCCTATGTTGCTTGCCTCCAATATGTTGGATGATAAAACCGCATCGCGTTTGCAGATTGATAAAGCGCTGTGTGAGAAACACTGGCAGCAGTTGGCAAATCTATCCTTGAGTGAGCAACAGCGTTTGCAAGAAAAGCTCTATGCGCTTTACAGCGATATGGGGTTTGCGGAAAAAACGGACCCAGAACAACTGCTCTATAGTGGTTTTTTTGATGAGCACGATAAGCGATTGATGGTGCAGGTGCGTCACGCATCGCCCGAGGTTTTAGCGACTGCCGCCTTCCCCTTTAAAGACGCACGCCTGACTGAGTTATTGTTTCGTTATCGTGCGCGTAATTTTCCAGCAAGCCTGTCGATTGCAGAGCAACTACGGTGGCGAGAGTTTTGTCGTTGGCGTATGAATGATCCAGCATCGGGTTCAAGTTTGACTCTGGCCGAGTTGCACCAGCGAATAACCCGCTTACGCGCTGAGGCAGAGTTGGATGAGCGGCAAGAGCAACTGCTGGAAGGATTATTGCTCTATGTGGCGCAGTTGTCCTCAGAGCAATAAACCTAAACTAGTGTTTTAGGTATCATCTAGCGGTGGGAATTTAGGTGGCTAGCGAGTACAATCCTGCGCCCAAGAACGGGTGGTTGTCCCCGCCCGGTGGATTGTTAATGCTTTTAGTGGGAGCCCCCTATGTCATCTATTAAGAAAGTGGTTTTGGCCTACTCAGGTGGCCTTGATACCTCAGTTATCGTCAAATGGTTACAAGAAAACTACAACTGTGAAGTGGTCACTTTTACAGCAGACATAGGTCAAGGCGAAGAAGTTGAGCCAGCGCGTGCCAAAGCGCAGGCGTTGGGTGTTAAACAAATCTACATTGACGACCTACGCGAAGAGTTTGTTCGCGATTTCGTATTCCCCATGTTCCGCGCCAACACCATTTATGAAGGCGAGTATTTGCTTGGCACTTCTATAGCTCGCCCGTTGATTGCGAAGCGTTTGATTGAAATTGCCAACGAAGTAGGTGCCGATGCGATTTCTCATGGCGCTACTGGTAAGGGTAACGATCAAGTGCGTTTTGAATTAGGTGCTTATGCACTGAAGCCCGGCATCAAGGTGATAGCACCTTGGCGTGAGTGGGATCTAACTTCTCGCGAAACCCTGATGGCTTACTGTGAGAAGAACAATATCCCTGTTGATTTCGCGAAAAAGAAAAAATCACCTTATTCCATGGATGCTAACTTGTTGCACATCTCTTATGAAGGCGGCGTGTTGGAAAACCCATGGACTGAGGCTGAAGATGATATGTGGCGCTGGAGTGTGGCTCCCGAGCAAGCGCCAGACACCCCCACTTATCTCGATCTGACTTATGAAAAGGGTGATGTGGTAGCCATCAATGGCGAAAAAATGTCACCAGCCACTGTGTTGGCCTATTTGAACAAAGTGGGTGGTGAGAATGGTGTGGGTCGTTTGGATATCGTTGAAAACCGCTACGTGGGTATGAAATCTCGCGGTTGTTATGAAACACCTGGCGGCACCATCATGTTGCGTGCACACCGTGCCATTGAATCTATCACGTTGGATCGTGAAGTGGCTCACCTCAAGGACAGCTTGATGCCTAAGTATGCTGAAATGATTTACAACGGTTACTGGTGGAGTCCAGAGCGGAAGATGATGCAAGCCATGATCGATGAATCACAAACATTCGTTAATGGTGATGTGCGTGTAAAACTCTATAAAGGTGCTGTGCATGTCGTTGGTCGTCGCTCAGCCGATAGCTTGTTCGATGAGAAGGTTGCCACCTTTGAAGACGATGCCGGCGCTTACAATCAAAAGGATGCGGAAGGCTTTATCAAACTGAACGCTTTGCGTATGCGTATCGCGGCTAACAAAGGTCGCAAATTGTTTTGATGAGTCCCTCCAAGTTGTTATCTAACTTGGTTGTGCTTCTTTGATTGTTCAGTGATTGAATACTGGACGGTCAAATCTGCATAAATAATTTGATAAATATCAATCTTCCCCCGCTGAAGGTGAGACAAATTGTCTCGTATGAGGCAAAATGCCGCACCTTCAGTAGGGTTAATACAAAACACTGTTCATGGTGTTAAGTGTCTGTTTATTTTTCTTCACGTAATAGGAATGTCCTATGGGTAGTCATGCAACAGTAGCTGGTGATCCACCAGTATACGACTTCGATATAGTACGCAAATTTTCCATCATGACCATTGTATGGGGCATAGTGGGAATGAGTATGGGGGTCTTGATTGCCTCCCAATTGGTGTGGCCTGGCCTGAATGATCTGTTCCAGCCTTACACCAGTTTCGGTCGTTTACGGCCACTACACACCAACGCTGTGATTTTTGCGTTTGGTGGCTGTGCGCTTTTTGCCACTTCATATTACGTTGTTCAACGTACCTGTCAGACCACGCTCTTTGGCGGCTGGTTAGTGCCATTTACCTTCTGGGGTTGGCAATTAGTGATCGTTCTAGCCGCGATTACCCTTCCTTTGGGTTATACCTCAGCCAAAGAATATGCTGAGCTCGAGTGGCCTATTGATATTCTGTTGGCCTTGGTCTGGATCGCTTATGCGATTGTGTTTTTTGGCACCATCGTGAAGCGCAAGACTTCTCATATCTATGTAGCTAACTGGTTCTACGGTGGCTTCATTGTGACAGTGGCCGTTCTGCACATTGTTAACAGCGCTGCTGTTCCAGTTACCCTGACTAAATCCTATTCGGCCTATGCCGGTGCTGCAGATGCCATGGTTCAATGGTGGTACGGCCACAATGCCGTGGGCTTTTTCTTAACCGCTGGTTTCTTGGGCATGATGTACTACTTCGTACCTAAGCAAGCAGGTCGTCCTGTTTACTCTTATCAATTGTCTATTGTGCACTTTTGGGCATTGATTTCTTTATACATCTGGGCAGGTTCTCACCACTTACATTATTCAGCCTTACCAGATTGGACCCAGTCCTTGGGTATGGTGATGTCATTGATACTGCTCGCGCCAAGTTGGGGCGGTATGATCAACGGCATTATGACCCTATCAGGTGCGTGGCATAAATTGCGTACAGACCCTACCTTGCGTTTCTTGGTTGTGGCGTTGTCTTTCTACGGTATGTCCACCTTTGAAGGCCCAATGATGGCCATCAAAAACGTAAACGCCTTGTCACACAATACTGACTGGACGGTAGGTCACGTTCACTCCGGTGCTCTGGGTTGGGTTGCGATGATTTCTATTGGCGCCGTGTATCACATGTTGCCAATTCTGTTTGGTCGCAAAGAAATGTTCAGTGTTAAGTTGATCAATTTGCACTTCTGGTTGGCGACAGTAGGTACGGTGCTTTATGTGGTTGCTATGTGGGTCAACGGCATTACGCAAGGTTTAATGTGGAGAGCGTTCAATCCAGACGGTTCTTTGACCTACAGCTTTATTGAATCCGTTGTATTCAGTAAAGGTGGTTACATAGTGCGTGCTATTGGTGGAGCGTTCTTTTTGGCGGGTATGTTCGTTATGGCGTACAACACCTATCGCACTGTAAAAGCAGCAAATCAGACCTCTGAGGTGGATGCGGTGCAACCAACTCAGGCTCCGGCTGTGTAAGGGGGAATGCCATGAAAGGTCATGAAATAGTAGAAAAGAATATCGGCTTGATGACTGTATTAATGGTTGTCGCTATTAGTTTTGGTGGTTTAGTAGAGATAGTTCCACAATTCTTTTTAAAACAAACCACAGAGCCTGTTGAAGGGTTAAAGCCTTTAAATGCTGTGCAATTGGAAGGTCGTGATATCTATATCCGCGAAGGCTGCCACGTGTGTCATACCCAAATGGTTCGCCCTTTGCGTGCTGAAGTAGAGCGTTATGGCCATTATTCAGTGGCTGGCGAAACCGTTTACGAACACCCATTCTTGTGGGGTTCAAAACGCACTGGTCCAGATTTGGCTCGTGTAGGTGGCCGTTACTCTGATGATTGGCATAAAGTGCACTTGTTTAATCCGCGCATTGTGGTGCCTGAATCTATCATGCCCGCGTACCCACACCTGTACGACAACAAATTAGATGGTAAGCACACGGCAGATAAAATGCGTGCATTACGCTCGGTGGGCGTTCCATACACTGATGCTGATATTGCTGGTGCAGGCGACGCGGTAAAAGGCATCACCGAAATGGATGCGATCGTTGCGTACTTGCAGAATTTGGGCTTACTCCTCAAAGAGAAGCGTTAATTCATGGACGCAGGCACACTGGGCGCAATTTCCACGGTATTGGTAACTATCGCGTTTTTTAGCGTATGCATATGGGCGTTTTCGCCCAAGCTGAAAAAGCGCTTTGAAGACGATGCAAAGTTACCTTTTGCCGATGAAATAGAACATAAGCAGACTGATGACTCCAAGTAGTCATCGAGAAGGGCGGAATAAATTATGAGTACTTTTTGGAGCCTTTGGATTATTGTCCTCACTCTCACCAACCTTGCGTTGTTGTTGTGGATATTGCTGGCTAACCGCAAGCGTGCGGTAACTGGCGAAGAGAGCACAGAAGCAAAAACTACCGGTCATAGTTACGATGGTATTGAAGAATATGACAATCCATTACCGCGCTGGTGGTTTGGTTTGTTTTTGGCAACCTTTGTATTTGCTGCTGGCTATTTGATTATTTTCCCCGGTTTAGGCTTGTATAAGGGGATAGAGTGGAAAGATACGGGTGCTTGGACATCTGTAGGCGAGTTGCGTCAGCATCAAGCTGAAGCAGCAGAAGTTTATGCACAAACCTATGGTGTTTACTCCAAAATGCCAATTGAAGAGTTAGCTAAAAACCCTGATGCATTGAAAATGGGTTTCCGTTTGTTTGCTAACAACTGTGCTGTTTGTCATGGTGCAGATGGTGGTGGCAACCCAGGTTTTCCCAATTTGACGGATAAAGATTGGTTGTATGGCGGTACCCCTGAAAAACTTCTTGAAACGATCACTCATGGCCGTAAAGGTGCTATGCCAGCGTGGAGTGGTGTGTTGGGTGAAGCCGGTGTTGCCAATGTTGCTGAGTATGTTTTGAAAATTTCCAACAACAAGCACGATGAAGCGAAAGCGGCCGTGGGAGAGAAACTGTTTGCGACTAACTGTGTTGTTTGTCATGGAGCTGATGGCAAGGGCAACCAATTGGTCGGTGCTCCGAATCTTACGGACGATATATGGTTGTACGGCGGCAAGCCAGAAACTATTCGTCAAACATTACGTGATGGCCGTAATGGCGTAATGCCTGCGCAAGCCGAGTTGTTAAAAGCCGATAAAATTCATTTGCTAGCGGCTTATGTATATAGTTTGTCGCTCGACGAGACGAAATAACACCTCGTCTTAAGGAGAAAGGCAGGCTTATAGCCTGCCTTTTTTATTTGCCGTTCTGAATCGTTAAAAAATTTTACGTTGTTTTGATGAGGTCGTTCTCGTGAGTGAAAAACCCGCAGCATCTACTGAGAAAAATACGGAATCTTCGAATAATGCCATTCGCTATGTAAATTTATATGAAGCGGATGAGAAGATTTACACTCGTCGTATCACGGGTTTTTATCAACGCCTGCGCCGTTATACGGGCATCCCTTTGATGCTCGGTTTTCTTTTGATGCCTTGGCTGGTGATCGATGGTCGCCCTGCCATGTTATTTGATTTGCCTGAGCGTAAGTTTCACATTCTGTGGTTAACGTTTTGGCCGCAAGATAGTATGTATCTGGCTTGGTTACTGATTATCGCTGCCTTTTTATTGTTTACTGTTACGGTTTTAGTGGGAAGGGTATGGTGCGGATTCACTTGTCCCCAAACGGTATGGACTCAAATGTTTATCTGGGCTGAGTTTGTATGTGAAGGGGATCGTAATAAGCGTATTAAATTAGATGCTCAACCTTGGTCAGTAGAAAAGGCGATACGTAAATTCAGCAAACAGACGATTTGGGTTGGTATTGCATTGATCACTGCCTTGACCTTTGTTGGTTACTTTTCTCCCATACGAGATTTAATTATTCATTTTTTTACATTTGAATTAGATATTGCCTCTTTATTTTGGGTGTTGTTTTTTACCGCGGCGACTTATTTAAATGCGGGATTTATGCGTGAGCAGGTATGCAAATATATGTGTCCCTATGCTCGCTTCCAGTCAGTGATGTACGACAAAGATACACTGACGGTTTTTTATAATGCGGTACGCGGTGAAAAACGCGGCCCCCGAAAAATGACTGATGACTATAAAGCCCAAGGGTTAGGTGATTGCATTGATTGCTCATGGTGTGTGCAGGTATGTCCTGTAGATATTGATATACGCGATGGTCTTCAAGCGGAATGTATTGATTGTGGTTTATGTGTGGATGCTTGTAATAGCGTGATGGATAAAATGGGCTATGCGCAGGGTTTGATCAGCTTCACCACCGAAGATGCGATTCATAATGGTAAGACAAAAGTATTTCGTCCGCGTTTGTTGGGTTACGGTTTAATGCTTACCATTATGGTATCGTTATTTGTGTACTCTATTGCGACACGTGTACCGGTTGGTGTGGAAGCACTTCGTGATCGAGGTGTTCGTCTCTATCGTGAAACAGGCGATAGCATACAAAATGTTTACACTATTAAAATAAACAATATGGATCGTCATACGCATACCTATGAATTGGACGTCAGCGGCGATTACGATTTTGAAATTCAAGGTTACAAACATATCCCGGCAGTTGAGGGTGAAGTGCTGACGGTTCCTGTACGTGTAGCGGTTAAAAAATCAGAGCTGGATGTTAAGAAAACGGAAATTCGTTTTACCGTTCGTGCAAAAGAAAATCCTGAGATTACGGCAAGTCATACCACAACATTTATTGGGCCTTGATGATGTGTGAATGTATGGCGATGAGGAGTTGACGATGATTGAAGCAGAAAATGAAATAGTTCTACCTTGGTATAGACAGTTTTGGTTTTGGTTTGTATTTGGCCCCTTAATTTTTATCATCATTATGTGTGGTTTTACGGTCTCTATAGCGCTCAATAATGCGGATGACGTGATTATTGATAACTATTACAAAGAAGGACGGATGATTAACCAAGCTCTTGATCAAGATAAAAAAGCAAAAGCATTGGGATTAACGGCGGATTTAAGAATTGATAGTATTACAGGGGATGTGCTTTTGTCCTTTCCTCAATTACCGGCAGATACGAGTCTTATTCCAGAACAGTTATTGTTATTCATGGGGCACCCAGTCAAAGCGGCAAAAGATCAACAAGTCATATTGACGCAAATTGCGGCAGGCCAGTATCGGGGCTCTTTAACCGAAGAACCACGATATTCATGGTACTTAACGCTGTACCCGATTACACATATGGATCAGCGTCACCAAGCGGCATGGAGTTTGAGTGGCGATATTAATTTTGCTCTGGGTGACTCAGCATCACTCAATCCGCGTGTGAAATAAATCAGTGTGTTAGAGAATGATCGTAAAGACGAGCACGACTCTGGAAACATCTACTCATGGGCGGGCTTGTTATCATTGCGGCCTGCCGGTTCCTGCTGCGAGTTATTATCCTGTCGTTATCGATGATCAAGAACAGCTCATGTGCTGTATTGGTTGTCAGGCTGTGGCGTCTGCTATCGTAGATGGCGGCTTGGAAAATTTTTATCGTTATCGAGCGCAGGCGAATCACGCTAACCCAATTAACCAGCGTCCTGATGTGTCAATGTCGAGAGATGATCGCTGGGCGATATATGATCTTCCTGAAGTGCAAGCTGAATTCGTTATTCCTTTTGATGAATATTTCAAGCAAGCCAATTTATTACTGGAAGGAATTACCTGCGCAGCCTGCAGTTGGTTAATTGAAACTCACCTCAAAAAAAATCCCGCTATCCAATCGGTCACTATTAACCTCAGTACGCATCGTTGTGCGATCGTGTGGGATTCACGCGAATCGCTCAGTCAGATTTTTCAGTCGCTTGTTGCCATTGGTTATTTGCCTCGTCCAGCAACGGATGATCAACAGCAAGAATTAATAAAAAAAGAAAATCGTATTGCTTTATTCCGCATTGGTGTTGCGGGTTTTGGAATGATGCAAGCCATGATGGTTGCTGTGGGTATGTACACAGGTGCTACGGGTTTTTGGTTAGATTTTTTGCGTTGGTTAAGCATGTTAGTTGCCACTCCGGTTGTATTTTTTTCGGCGTGGCCTTTTTTTCAAGCGGCGTGGCGCAGTTTGCAAACTAAACAATTAGTGATGGATGTGCCTGTTGCTTTGGCAATTGGTCTAGCCTATGTCGCTAGTGTATGGGCGACTATATCGGGTGGAGGGGAGGTTTATTTTGAATCCGTTTCCATGTTCACTTTTTTCCTATTGGTGGGGCGCTATGTAGAACTGCGTGCGCGTCATCGCAATCGTTTAGCGTTTGGAAATCTCGCTCAATTAATGCCACTGACGGCATGTTGTATTCGTGAACAGGAAGGCTGTGAAGTAGAGCAACCATTACCTATTAAAGCGCTGAGGTTAGGTGATTTGATTTTGGTAAAGCCAGGAGAAACTTTTCCATGTGATGGTGTCATTGTTGCGGGCGAAAGCTCGGTGGTGGAGGCATTGTTAACGGGCGAATCTCAGCCAGTGATCAAAAAAATAGGAGATGCTGTTATTGCAGGCACTCTCAATAATCAAAGTCCTTTACGCGTTTCGGTCACGGCAGTTGGTGCAGCCACTCAGCTCTCGGCGATTGAGCGATTGGCATCGCAAGCCGCGCAAGAGAAACCACAACAAGTGCTTATGGCCGATAAGGTTGCACGCTTTTTTATCGCCCGCTTGTTAATCGTATGCAGTGCGGTGTTTGCATTTTGGTGGTGGTATCGGCCAGAACAAGCCTTGTGGGTAACCTTGTCCGTACTGGTAGTGACCTGTCCCTGCGCCTTGGCTTTGGCAATGCCTGCCGCACTGTCTGCTGCAACAGCAAATTTACGCAAGCGCGGATTTTTAGTGACGCGCGGTCATGTGATTGAAATGCTCACCCATATTAATCATGTTATTTTTGATAAAACCGGTACTCTCACCAAAGGCGAATTGGTTGTAGATACGGTGGTGCCATGTGGCGAGAGTATTCTCGATGAGACTCAGTGCCTCGGTATTGCAGCCGCTTTGGAGCAGGGCTCTAATCATCCACTTGCGAAAGCCTTTCGACCTTGGGCGGATCAGGTATTCGCGCAACAGATAAAGCATCACACCGCCGCTGGCGTTGAAGGTTGGGTGGGCGATAAATATTATCGCTTGGGTACCCTAGAGTTTGCTTGTGGCGAGAGTCCAAGCGTTGCTTGTGCTATGCCAGATCAAGAAAAGCTCTGGTTATTGTTAAGCGCAGACAATAAGCCCATTGCATGGATAGGCTTAATTGATGAAGTGCGCCCAGATGCGCACTGGCTGATCGAACAATTACAAGAGCGCGGTTTGAAAGTGACCCTACTCAGTGGCGATCAATCAGGTGCGGTTGCTCGATTGGCGCGAGAGCTAGGTATTACGCAGTATGTAGCAGGCGCTAAACCTGGCGACAAATTGTCGCATTTGGCAGAGCTGCAAGCTCAGGGTGATAAAGTGCTTATGCTCGGTGATGGAATTAATGATGTACCCATCCTATCCGGTGCCGATGTATCGGTAGCTATGGCTTGTTCATCGGATTTGGCACAAACCCGTGCTGATTCGGTATTACTGAATAATCGGTTGGTGGTCTTGGCAGATGTTTTTCTTGTTGCCACACGAACGTCACGTATTATCAAACAAAATTTACGTTACGCATTGGTTTACAATCTCATCGCTTTGCCCTTGGCTGCAGCAGGTTTGGTTCCACCTTGGCTGGCTGCAGTGGGTATGACCACCAGCTCTTTGGTTGTCATTTTTAATGCTTTGCGTTTAGCACGCGATTAATTCAACGAGTAGTGATTATGGAAAGCCTCTATTTCTTAGTGCCCTGTGCGTTGATATTTATCGCATTGGCAATTAAGGCGCTGTTCTGGGCGATCAACAATGGCCAATACGATAACTTGGATACCGAAGCTCATCGTATTCTCTTCGATGCAGAAGCCAAACAAAAAACAACCACAGCCGATGCGCCCACCAGCGAGTCTACTCCGCAGGAAAAACCTTAATGGAGTGGATGCTAGTTACAACCGCTTTTATGTTGGGATTGTTGAGCAGTGCGCACTGCGTTGGCATGTGCGGCGGCATTATGGGCGCCTTAACCATGGCGGTGCCAGTTGAAGCACATCGCCGTCGTTTGGCCTTGCTGATTACCTACAATGTGGGGCGGATCCTAAGTTACACCCTCATGGGGCTGCTGGTAGGTTTGTTTGGGCAAGGTTTCGCGGATATGGGGGGCAGTACATGGCTTCGGACTCTTGCTGGCTTACTCTTAATTGCAATGGGTTTATACCTTGCAAACTGGTGGCGTGGTTTACATTATCTTGAAGTGGGCGGGCGCTATTTATGGGCTTACCTTCAACCCCTCGGCAAGTCGTTGATGCCCGTCAATACACTGCTTAAGGCTTTGCTGCTGGGGGGGGTATGGGGTTGGCTACCTTGTGGCTTGGTCTACAGTGCATTGATGTATGCCATGGCACAAGCACAGCCAATGAGTGCCGCAACACTCATGTTTGCTTTTGGCTTGGGCACATTACCTGCCGTATTGGCGACGGGTTTAGCTGCACAACAGTTTGCTCGCTTACTGCAACGGCAACACATTAGGTGGGCATTCGCTGTTTTGATAATCAGTTTTGGTTTATGGACTATTTGGGGGGCAGCTGGTCACCATCATAATCACAATCAACATCATCATACCTCACAGCAATCTAGCGCTAATGATTCAATGCACGACCATTCGATGAATGAACATTCAACACAGAGCCGTTCAATACAGCACCATTCAGCGCATGATCATTCAATGCATGAACATATGGATCACTCAGCAGCACCTGAAAGCACGGAGCATGATCTTCAAAAAACCACAGTTGATCATTCACATCATCATTCTTCTTCATCCGTCGGCATCACTGAGTAGTTTGTGGGGCTTCCTCCATACCGCTGGAGTCTGTTCAATACTGAACCTAGACAGATGGATCAGGTCTGATTAGGCAACTAGGCGTATAAAGCCTAGTCATGATAATGTGGCGCACCTTAATACAGCACCCATCTCCCTGATTCAGCGAGCGACGCTGTACCTTCGATAGTCTTTTCGTGTTTGAGATGTTGCGATGAAAAAATACCCCATATTTGGGTTATTCGTGTCCTTATTTGTGTTACTGGTGTGCGGGCAATCACTGGCTGTGCATGCCGAACAAGCTACCGATACTGAAGTGGCTGATCCTAGCTGCGTTACGTTTACCGGCGTTAGTGAAAAAGTCGCTAAAGCCAAAACATCGCGTGTAAAAAATACCTTATTTGCCGGTTTGGAAGGCAAGCGAGTGCGTAAAATTTATTTTAAAACCGTGTCTATTTTCGATAAGGATGATCCTGATGAAAATAATCGGTTGTATCTCTTTCTCAATAAACTGCATATAAATACTCGCCCTAGTGTTGTTCGTGCACAGCTTCTGTTTCGGGAAGGTGATCTCCTGAAAATTGACAAGATCTATGAATCAGAGCGTATTTTGCGTAAACGTCGATACCTCACTAATGCGTACATTGTTCCAGCGGTAGTCTGTGACGCTCAACTCGATATTACGGTAGTCACTCAAGATTCATGGGCATTGGAACCACAGGTATCGCTGAGTCATAAATCTCAGGATACCCAAACGGGTTTTGCTTTGGCGGATGGTAATATTCTGGGTACAGGCACGGAATTTACTATGGGGTATTCAGAGAGCGAAGCACGCAATCTGGTTAGTTATGATTTGCGTAATCCGCATATTTTCAATTCACAAATTTCAACGCATTTGTACTATGCCGATACCAGCGACGGGCGCAACACTATTATTGATGTATCCCACCCGTTTTACTCATTAAATACCGCCTGGGCTACCGGAATTTACACAGAGAATCTCACGCTCGATGAAATTATTTACAGGGCCGATGAGCAGATCAATAGCTATAAGCACCAAAGTCAGTTTGATCAAGTCTTTGTTGGCCTAGCAACCGATATTAATCCCAACTATACCCAGCGTTGGTTGTTGGGCATGAGTAGTGATGAAGATGATTTCTTTCCGAATGCAGATACCTTATTAAGCATTCCTGAGTACCGCAAAGAAATTTATCCTTGGGTCGAATATCAATTTTTGCAAAATCGTTTTGGCGTTTTTAAAAATATCAATCAAATACAACGTCCTGAAGATATAGCACTGGGTAGTAATCTTACGTTGCGTATAGGTTATGCCGGCACGAGTTTTGATAATCCGGATGATATAGTGCGTTACATCGGCAATTACACCTATATTAAGCAAATTGGCGAACAGCATATTGTAGAAACCGGTGTAACGATTGATGGACGAAATCACAACCGCATCGACAATATGAACAGTACCGTTGTCGGAATGCATCTTGCCTACAATTATTTTGCCGATGAGAAAAATCGTTGGTACACGGCTTTTCATTACGATGTGGGGCGCGATTTATCACAATACGAAGAATTAACCTTGGGCGATCTTACGGGAATGCGTGGCTACCCCACGGATTTTCAGCGTGGTAACGAACGTTATTTATTTACGCTTGAACGCCGTTATTTTTCCGATATACATCTATTTAACCTCATGCGCATGGGGGCTGTCGCCTTCTTTGATGCGGGAAAATCCTGGGGAATAGATGACTACGGATATAGCCCATTGTTGACCAATGTTGGGTTTGGTTTGCGATTTAGTTCCACCAAGGTTCGTATTGGAAATGTGATACATGTTGATGTTGCTACACCAACCTCTGCAAAAGCAGGTATAGATCGCTATTTGGTGACTGTCGGTGCCTACCAACAATTCTGATGATGACGTTATGTTTACTTCTCTCGCACAATTGCAGTTTGATAATCGTTTTGTGCGAGAATTACCTGCAGATCCCATTGCGGAAAACTATCGCCGCCAAGTTACGGGTGCTATTTTTTCGTGGGTAAATCCTACCCCCGTTAAGAATCCTCAACTCATCAGTGCCTCCGCAGAAGTCGCCGCATTGTGTAATCTGTCGCCGGATGTTTTTTCACAACCTGATTTTGCCGCAGTGATGGGCGGTAATCAGTTTCTTGCGGGCATGCAGCCTCACGCCTGTTGTTATGGCGGGCACCAATTTGGAAATTGGGCAGGGCAGTTGGGTGATGGCCGTGCGATTAATTTGGGTGAAGTGCTTAATCAACAAGGCCAACATTGGACGCTGCAATTAAAAGGTGCGGGCCCAACCCCCTATTCACGTACAGCCGATGGTTTGGCGGTGTTGCGCTCATCAGTGCGCGAATTTTTATGCAGTGAAGCCATGCATCATTTGGGGGTGCCGACAACCCGTGCGCTAAGTTTGGTCTTAACTGGCGAACAAGTGCGCCGCGATATGTTTTACGATGGCAACCCGCAATTAGAACCGGGTGCCGTTGTCTGTCGGGTTGCGCCGAACTTTACGCGCTTTGGGAATTTTGAAATTTTATCGGCACGCGGCGATATATCCCTCTTAAAAAAATTGGCGGATTTCACAATCCGTACTGATTATCCCCATCTGCTTGATAATAGTCACAGCGACATAAATCCAGATATTTATACGCGATGGTTTACTGAAATATGCACACGCACGGCACAAATGATTGCACATTGGATGCGAGTGGGTTTTGTGCATGGTGTTATGAATACCGACAACATGTCTATTCTCGGTTTGACGATTGATTATGGCCCTTATGGTTGGCTCGAAGGTTATGATCCTAATTGGACACCTAACACAACCGATGCTCAAGGTCGTCGCTATAGATACGCTAATCAACCACAAGTGGCTTTATGGAATTTAGCGCAATTGGCCAATGCGCTCTATCCGCTGATTGAGCAAGTGGAACCCTTACAACAAGGCTTACACGCTTATCAACAAGAATACGAAGCGTGTTGGCAGCGCGATATGGCCAATAAACTCGGTCTCACAGAATTTAATCCGATGGCCGATAAACTTTTGGTGGATGAACTCTTGCGCGTCTTGTCACTCACTGAAATTGACATGACGATTTTTTATCGCGAATTAGCGAATCTCAACAGTGATAGTTCTCTCACCAGTGATGCGGAATTATTAGCGGTCATCAATAACGCCTATTACGTTTCACCCAATACGGATTCGCAAACGCGTATGGTTACTTGGTTGCGTCGCTACGCGGAGCGTTTACAGCAAGATGATGTGCTCAATGGCAATACCCATGAGCAACGCAAAGCGCGTATGAAAAAAGCCAACCCTAAATATGTATTGCGCAATTACATGGCACAGCAAGCGATAGATAAAGCAGAGCAAGGCGATTACAGTGAAATCGATCAATTGTTGAATGTGTTGCGTCATCCTTACGATGAACAACCCGAGCAAGAGCACTATTATGCAAAACGCCCGGAGTGGGCGCGCCATAAAGCCGGATGCTCAATGTTGTCTTGTAGTTCATAAGTCGCGTTAAGGGCTGCGATTGATAAACGCAGTGATGAATAGGTGATTCTTCATCGGCATCGTCATAGTAAGCAATAAACTAGGTAAAAAAGTATTAGGTTAAAAGAGACATAAAATGATTGGAAAAGTACTGGGTTTTGCAGTGGGTTTTTTGATTTGGCGAACCTTATTGGGTGCGCTATTAGGAGCGGTCATCGGCCATTTTTTGGTGGATCGTCAACGGAAACCCAAGCCCACAGTAACGCGTGATGTTTTAGAAAATATACAGATCACGTTTTTCAATACCGTGTTTATGCTGTTGGGTTACTTGGCAAAATCCGATGGGCGGGTTAGCGAAACGGAAATTGAATTAACCGAGCGATTGATGGCAAAAATGGGTTTAACTCCTGACCATCGTCGTGAGGCTATACGGTTATTTAAGATAGGTGCGGAAGCCGGTTTTAGCGTGGATGCTACTCTGAATGAATTCAAGCGCGTGTGTGGCTCTAGTCCCAATTTATCGCAAATGTTATTGGTCTATCTGGTGAATTTGGCTTTGGCCGATGGTGTGATAGACGCACAAGAAACCCAAGTTTTACGGCAAGTGGCGGATGGTTTAGGTTTTTCACGCCTTGCTTTCGAGCAACTCCTACGCATGATTAATGCGCAAAATGCATTTGGTCATGAGCAGCAACAGCGCTCACAGGGCAATGATTTGGACTTAGCCTATCAAGCACTAGGAGTTGAAAAAACAATCAGTGATGCAGATTTGAAAAAGGCTTATCGTAAATTAATGAGTGAATATCATCCCGATAAATTAATTGGCCAAGGTATGCCGGATGATATGATCAAAGAAGCCACCGAGCGTTCACAAGAAATTCAAGCAGCTTATGATTTGATTAAAAAATCCCGTCGCTAATACTGGCGAGCAAGGGAAATGAATACTTCTCGTTTCAGACACGCCGTAAATATCCGCAAGCGGAACCTGCCAGAAATAAATTTCTGGCGTTACCTGTGCGCAAAGCATGCTTTGCTTATGCACACTTCCCCCCTATAGGCTCGTCAAAAAAGTCCCTTTTTTTGCCGGTCTGAAACAAGAAGTATTCATTTCTTTAGACTTAGTAGCGATTATCTTTGCGTGATTTTTTAGTCTTAGTGGTTTTTATCTCTGTGATCTTATTCATTTGCGTTGTTTGTGAACGAGCCAAGATTCTCGCGGTCAACCACAAGCTACCGCACCAGAGAAATATCCATAAGCCTAAGATTAATACGGCAATAAATGCAAAAATATCCGGCGCTTTCATCAGTGTTGTCATCAAAGAATCTTGATAATAAAAAAACCATTGATGGTCATCGGGGAATATTTTTACATGCAGCCAATAAAAAACATCTTTAGCGCCTATAACAAGAATCACCACGGTGATCACCGCTATCCCACCAAGAAAACCGAGCGCTATTCTTTTTAGGCTGGGGAGCGGTAGTTGCTGCCAATAAGCAAGAGCCAGCAACGCCAAACATAAAACACCACACGTGATACCGACTTGATAAAACCTATCGACTAAATTGGCCACATCTTGCAAGTGAATCAGCTCTGCTTCATGCATGAGTTGGACGTGTTGTCGATTAGGTAGTTGGTAGAAAATCTTATTCAATCCTTGCCCGTGATGCTGAATAGCATCGGTGATTTCTGCGAATAGTCGCCAGTGATCTTTACTCGTAGTATGTTCAAAACCCGCTTTATGTCGATTGAGCGGCCCGTATTCTGCAATATGACGTTCTAAACCCAAGAGTTCATAACCGAGTGGGTAGGCAAAATGCACTTGCGCTAACAAATGCCAACTTATTAAAAAAAGGGCGACGAACTTTGTGCAGAGTAGTAAAGGCCAGAGCAAAAAACGATTGAAATAACGCATGGTGATTTTTATACGTAAGAGTGAGATTGAGCACCTAAGCTACCACGTTGATGTGGCAAGTAAAATGTTTTTACCGGTAAAGTTATTAGCTGGTTTGAATATGATTGGGTACACTGATCCCGTTTTTTGACGAGTATTCTCCTGATTTTCTTACCGAGTTTTTTATGTCTCCCATACTAACGCCCATTCGGGAACGTGTTTTACTCTACATCCTCATGATTGTGCAGTTCACCATGATTGTAGATTTTATGATTATGATGCCGCTTTCCTCGCAATTGATGGAGGTATTTAGCATTCAGCCGGCTGAGTTTGGCGTGTTAGTCTCATCCTATTCTTTGGCTGCTGGCGTATCTGCCTTAATAGCGTCTTCGATTGCGGATCGGTTTGATCGCAAATCGGCGTTGCTGGTTTGTTATGCAGGATTAATTATCGCTACCTTGGGGTGTGGGCTAGCGGATTCCTACTCTCTGTTGTTGATTGCTCGTATAGTGGCCGGTTTTTTTGGTGGAGTAATGAGCGCAGTTACCTTGGCGATTGTCGGCGATATTATTCCTGTTGAACGCCGTGGACGTGCCATGGGTGTGGTGATGTTGGCATTTTCACTCGCCGCGGTTGCAGGGGTTCCACTCGGATTATTTATTGCCAGCCACTACCACTGGCAAACACCTTTTTTAGCCTTAACCGCACTCTGTGTGTTTGTTATGGTCGCCGCGTGGATTGTCGTACCTTCGGTGCGCGGCCACTTGCAGGCAACGCCACCATCCTTTATTGAAAGTTATCGTGAATTATTGCGCGTGCCTAATCATTGGTGGGGTTTTATAACGTCTGCATTGGTGATGTTTGGCGGTTTTATGATAATTCCCTACATAGCGCCAGCGCTGGTATCGAATGCAGGGTTAAGTCACTTTGATTTAACCTATGTCTATTTTGTGGGTGGTGCAGTCACTTTAATTACCCGCCCGATTATTTCATCGCTCACCGATAAATACCCCTATGCCAAGGTATTTAGTTGGATCGTTATTTTCAGTTTTATTCCGATTATTTTAGTCACCCAAACACTCTCCGTAGGATTGTGGTGGCAACTAGTGATTGCTGCATTATTTTTTATTTTTGTGAGTGGCCGTTTTATTCCGAGTTCTGCATTGGTCACGGCATCCTGTGAGCCGCGTTTTCGTGGGCGAGTCATGGCATTTAATTCGGCGATGCAAAGTTTGGGTTCAGGTTTAGCAGCCTTGGTGGCAGGCATGATTATGATTAAAACCGAATCAGGTGCAATATTGCATTATGATTGGGTTGGCTATATCAGTTGTGCGGTTGGTGTGCTTTCTATTATTGCGGCGCGGCGTGTGAAAGTTGTTAGTTGATTTACTAACTGGGTGCATGGAATGAATACCCCTTATTTCAGACACGCCGTAAATACGTCCATGTAGGCTCGTCAAAAAAGTCCCTTTTTTTGACGGTCTGAAATAAGGGGTATTCATTCCCTTTGGCTCAGCAGTACGAATGCTATCACCCAACCCTCTTTCCAAGAGGGAGAGGGTGCTTAATCGTTTTTATTCCGCCGTTACAGCTTCGTCCTCCGTAATTTTTTCGCTGCGTTTGGTGATGTTTTCTTTCTCGACCGATGAAGCTGTAGCGATTTCCTCCATTTCTTCAGTGTAAGCAGGTTGAGTTGTGATAGGTGTAGTAATTGGTGTGGCAACCACAGGTTTGCTGTGTTCGTATCGACCACTGGCAATCACTTCATTTTCATCCAGGGCTTTTTTCAGTAAGCGTTGCACTTGTGCGCTCGGTGATTCCGCGGGGCAGGCAATTAAATCCATATAATCCACACCTAAACGATAGGGTGGCCAACCATTTTCCAAACCGACTTGCACTAATTCGCGATAACATTTTTTGGCGCGTGCAACATCGGCAACATTTTTGCGATCAAACAATAATGGAATCGTGCCAGAGAGCGTGCGTGATGAACGAGAAGTGACAGCCAGCAATGGATCGAAACCATTTTTGGTTAAACACTCACTCATCACTCGTGCGTAACGCGCCACTTCACTGGAGTTGAAGGGTACTAGCGGTGCGTACCATAAAATGCCAGCGCCATCTTTTGCGGGATGTGAATGCACATCTAATTTTTTTGCAGTCGGGTCAAGTGCATAAGCGATTTTTAAAAAGGCCACAATCGGATAACCTTCCACTGTGCCCAAGGTATTGACTAAAGCACCAAAATGCCGACGCAGCGATGCAAAACCCCATTGCGGTAAATAATCGTATAACTTTTGTAATTGACGAATTTGTTCAGGGCTAAAACTCCACACGCGACAATCTTTCACACGGCGACGAATATCGCGTACTGCACCCGCAACGGCGGAGCGTGAACCGTAAAGCGTACCCAATCCAGTCCATGCAGAAATTTTTCGTTCTTTGGCGAGTGTTTGTAAATAGTCTGCGCGTGCTTCACCTTTGAGTGGTGACGCTAAAGGTGTATCCACTTGCGTGGAAAGAATACGGCAATTATTCATCATAATAATGCCGCCAATGCCGGGGATATCTTCAGTGAGTGAATTGAGCAGCGGTTGATTTGCTAAAAAAGCTTCATCGGTTTTCCATTCAAACACTAAAATGCGTGTTGCTTCTGGTGCGCGCGCTAATTGCACGCGCGCTTTTGTCACAATGCCAAAATTACCTTGGCGTAATAAGCCTGCCCAAGAATAACCTGTGCCTGCGCCCCAGCGTTTTGCCATTTCGGGGCAATCCAAATCTTGATAGGTGTGACGAAACTCTACGCCGTTGCCCCAATAACCTTCTAATTCACACACAGCAGCAAAGTGATCGGCGATGGGCGTTAAACCATAACCACCATCTAATGCGTTGCCTAAAATATTTCCATTAGGGCCAACACCGGTGGTGGGCACTAATAATTTTGCACCACTTTTTTTAATGGCTGCATGTAAATCGGCTTGGGTGACACCGGGTTCAATCAATGCAGTTTGTGATGCGACATCGATATGCACACGTTTTAATTGCGACAAATCCAAAATATAACTGCGAATATCAACGGGCAATGCAGTGCCATATCCAAAATTTCTACCGCCACTGATCGGCCACAGTGGAATTTTGTATTGATTGGCGAGCGCAATAACGTCTTTAACGGCATCAACTTCTCTGATGATAATGGCGCCACTGGGCAAGCGGTGACTGGCGCCTGTATCTGCACCATAGGCCACAGCAGCCTCTTCGCGGCTCAACATACTTACACCCGGCATACGCAATAGATCGCTATAAAATGAATGACTCATGGCATTGTCCTTTCTTGATGGCTGAAAAAGTGTGTTCAAAAAACCGTCACTGATGTACGGGTCTTAAAGTTTCAGCAAGAACTATGACAATCCTAAATTGTTGAGTCTTTTCAATAAGCTTGGCGCATTTTTGTTAAATGATTGTCGCTAAAATCATTTTATGAAATTCATTTTCCGTAATTATTTTTTTATTTGAATGAATGGCGTCAAAAAAATGTTGTTGAATAAAAATAAATCATCAGTGAAGTGCATCACATACCTTATTGGCGCATAAAGTGTGTTGATGTTTTTGGGATGCTTATGTAACAGAGCTTGATTCGGTAGTTAGATTAGGAAAGTTGCACAAATGTTAACAGCTGGTTGCCTCATATCGGCGTTAGGCGTTTTTATTGAGCCTTCATAGAAAATTATTTTAATTGTCACCGTCTAGTCACAAACCTTTTCAATTATAGGCATCTCTCAGGGTTTTCTTTGATCGAGAGAATGAAATCACTGCGGAAAAAATAAATGCAGTTGTACGTGCATTTCTCGATAACACTTCACCACCTAAACGCTTAGGAGATGCCTAAATGAAAGGCCCCAAACACCCCAAAAACGACGTTACGATTAATCCTTCGAATAACCCATCGATTGTCGACATTGTTGACGGTATAGAGGTAAGCCGAAGAACCTTTATTTCTACCGCAAGCAAAATGTCAGTGGCAGTAGGTTTAGCTGGTGTTTACTCCGGCTCAGTGATGTTTTCACAAGGGGCTAAAGCAGCGCCATTGCCTGCTAGCATGGGTTTTGGTGGAATGGGTTTTGACAGTATTCCCGCCAAATTAGCGCCGGTTGCCAATACCGTTGACGTTCCTGCGGGCTACAAAGTAGAACTGCTGGCCGCTTGGGGACAACCCATTATGCCAGGCGCGCAAGAGTGGAATCCTGATGTTTCACAACAAGGTGCTGCTGAACAAGAAAAACAATTCGGTATGCATAACGATGGTATGCACTTCTTCCCCTTCAGCGCTCGCAGTGGTCTTTCAAGCGATCGCGGTTTGTTATGTGTTAACAATGAGTATACCGACGAAGTTCAATTGCACGCGGACGGCCCGCAAGTTGCTGCAATGCCTAGCACCGTTTCAATCGCAAAAACGCGCAAATCGCAAGCGGGTCATGGTGTTTCCATTATGGAAGTGCGCAGATCGCCAAGCGGCGCTTGGGGCGTGGTAAAAAATTCTGTGTACGGCCGTCGCATTACTGCTAACACGCCAATGCGTGTCTCAGGTCCAGCCGCTGGTCATGCGTTGTTGAAATCGAAAAAATTCAACATCACTGAAACAGGTTCCGTGGATACCGGTAGCTTCAATGACGGCTTTACCGCTTTTGGTACTCATAACAACTGTGCTCACGGTTATACCCCTTGGGGAACTTACCTAACCTGTGAAGAAAATTGGAACGGTAATTTTGGTTGGAATAGTTCAGACCCTGCCGTAACCGATCCTTCAACCGCTAACGGTCAAGTGCGCTATGGTATTTCTGCCAACGGTTTTAGCTACAACTGGCATTTAACCGATCCTCGTTTTAATGCGAGAACTAATCCGCTCGAGCCACATCTTTATGGTTGGGTCGTGGAGATAGATCCAACAAACCCCGCCAGCGTCCCTGTTAAAAGAACTGCGCTGGGTCGCTTCAAACATGAAAGCGCACAAGTAGCCATTAGCCGTGATGAGAACAACAATCTGCGTATTGCTTATTACATGGGTGATGACGAGCGCAACGAATATGTTTACAAATTTGTCGCTGCCGGTAATTACAATTCAACCAATCGCGCGGCTAATCGCAATTTATTAGACACAGGTGTGCTCTATGTTGCGCGTTTTAACAGTGTGACGGGAAGTCATCTAAAAACCTATCGAGGTGAATGGATTGCCTTAGTGCCAGACTCTGTCTCTGTCATTTCGAATGGTAACGGCGGCTTTTATAAATTGCGTGAGCTAGTGCAATTTGGTGCATCCGCTAACGGAGTCGCGAACAACGATGACGCAGAAGTTCAAGCGTTGATTTTAATTAAAACTCGTCAAGCTGCTGATGCTGTGGGTGCAACCATGATGGATCGCCCCGAATGGACGGCGGTACGTACTTATGGCAATGGTTATGGATATTCAACTAACGGAACGGGTCTGGGTTACAACGACCAATATCCACTTGAGGTTTATCTGACGTTGACCAATAACAATCGTCGCGGTGGCGGCGGGGCAATCTCAGTTAATAACCCTAACGGCACCACGGGTGCTGGTTCAGCTCGCCCACCTGTCGATGTCGCTAACCCACGTCCCGATAACGATTTTGGCCATATTATTCGTTGGCGTGAAGAGGGTAACTCTGTGACGGCGACTAGTTTCGAATGGGATATTTTCGTGCTGTGTGGTGATACCGCAACGGCGAAGACTCTCGCCGCCAATTATGTGAATGCCAACGTGGTGGATGGTATATCGGGAACGGGTGCTTTCTATCAAGGCAATATTTCGGACGATCCTCATGGTTCTGCAGATCTTGGCGCGCCAGATGGACTTTGGTTTGACCAATTCGGTCGTCTGTGGATTCAAACCGATCAACAGGGCGATGCAACGGGCGATTTCAATAATATCGGCGCTAACTGCATGGCGTGTGCAGATCCAAACACCGGAGAAATTCGTCGCTTCTTTACTAGCCCTGCTAACTGTGAAGTCACGGGTGTGATCAATACACCCGATGGCAAAACGATGTTTGTTGGTATTCAACATCCTGGTGAAGATGCTCCCGTATCCAATCCAACTCAGAACAGCACCTGGCCACAATCGCAGTTTTCCAAAAACAGCGCCGGTGAACCCTTGGCATTGATTCCAGATGCCCTCAATCCGAGTGTGAAAGTTGAAGCGCCTGTGGGTGCCAACATTCGCCCACGCTCATCGATTGTGGTGATCACCAAGCTGGATGGCGGAGTTATCGGCGCTTAATAGTTTAGGCGCCTAGTGTTTTAGGCGCTTAATGGTCTAGGTGCCTAATAGTTTATTTACTGAGTGATTGTCGTTCTGCAATTGCTAAAACATTTATTGATTTTATTCAGGAGTACAGCAATGACTATTAAATTTTTCGCCGCATTACTCGGCGCCACTTTGTTGATTAGCACCTCTGCGCAAGCGGCATTAGTGAACCATTTTTCTAATTCCGTGTTGCTGGAGGATTTTGAAGATTTGGGTTTTGTCAGTAGCGGTCCAGTCGTGTTAGCGAACGGCCAAGTGACGGCAACCTCAAATGTGCTGGCTACTTATGACTATTTGCCAGTGGATTTGGGCAGCAATGGCACTTGGGGCTTGGATGGTTTTGTTGGCATTGGTGATTATTACCATTTCAGCACGACACCGAGTGCAACTGACAGCTTGACCTTTAATCTGACTACCGGCTTATCGAGTATTGGTGCTCAATACAGTATTTTTAAAGATGATATGACGATAGGTGAATTGTTACTGGAAGCATTGAGTGTTGATGGCTCTGTGCTGGAATCGAGTGTGATAACGATCGACTTTCAAGCCCCAGACTCCTACAACTGGTCAGCGTTTTACGGTTTTAGTCGCGCGTCGAATGATATTTTTGGCTTGCGCATCACTGGCGATGGTTTCGTGTTAGATGATTTGGCCACTGACGCTACCACAGTACCGGTTACAGCGACGTTGCCGCTGCTAGCATCGGGGCTCGTATTTTTTGGGCTTGTTCGTCGTAGAAAAAACGCACTCAAGTAAGTCAATAAAATCAACCTCAGGCAGTGCTCTGAAAAAAGCGGCTGCTTGAGGTTGTGCATGAGGATAATTACACCAACAAATTTTCTAGCGTGCGTTCGTAAATCAAACTGAGTTTATTTAAATCATCGGCGCTAATACATTCATTCACTTTGTGAATGGTGGCATTGATTGGCCCCAGCTCGACAACTTGTGCTCCAGTGGGGGCAATAAAGCGACCGTCGGATGTGCCGCCGGAGGTTGAAAGTTCGGTATCAATTCCGGTTTCAGATTTAATCGCGGCAACAACCGCATTCACCAAATCACCACGCGGTGTTAAAAAGGGTTGGCCACTTAAAATCCATTCCAGTTCATAGTTCACACCGTGTTTATTTAAAATGGCTTCGGTGCGCTCACGCAAAATGGCTTCGGTTAATTCCGTTGAAAAACGGAAATTAAACACCACAGTGACTTCACCGGGAATCACATTGGTTGCGCCCGTGCCACCATTAATGTTGGATACCTGAAAACTGGTCGCCGGGAAAAATTCGTTGCCGTTATCCCAATGCTCCGCCGCTAATTCAGCCAATGCGGGTGCTAATTTATGGATGGGGTTATCCGCCAAGTGTGGGTAGGCTACATGGCCTTGAATACCTTTCACTTTTAAAATGGCGCCAAGCGAACCACGGCGACCATTTTTAATCACATCACCAACTACTTTAGTGCTCGATGGTTCACCCACAATGCACCATGTCATTTTGGTATTTTGTGCTTCTAGCCATTCAACGACTTTTACCGTGCCGTTAATCGATGGGCCTTCTTCATCACTGGTGATTAAAAAGGCAATGCGCCCTTTGTGACCAGGGTGTTTAGCAATAAAGTTTTCGCACGCGATAACCATACTGGCGAGTGAACCTTTCATATCCGCTGCGCCACGGCCATGCAACATGCCATCGATAATTTTTGGTTCAAAGGGTGGATTGTTCCAATTAGCTTCGGGGCCAGTGGGCACCACATCGGTATGACCTGCAAACGCAAGGATGGGACCCTCTGTACCGCGTATCGCCCAGAAATTATCCACCTCGCCAAAACGTAAGCGCTGGGTTTTAAAACCTATAGCTTCCAAGCGCTGCATCATCATCTCTTGACAGCCATCATCTTCGGGGGTGACAGAGCGGCAGCGAATTAAATCCATGGCGAGTTGCAGGGTAGGCGTGAGGGTAGTGGTCATGCTGATTATCCGGTCATTAAGTGTGGGCGCGATTCTACAGGCTTGCCGATAGTTGCTCCAGCTTGTAAGCGTGACGTTTGGAAGGAATCCCCCTTATTTCAGACACGCCGTAAATACGTCCTTGTAGGCTCGTCAAAAAAGTCCTTTTTTTTGACGGTCTGAAACAAGGGAGATTCCTTCCCTGCGAATACTGAGCGCATAGATTTTTTATCGCACAGATTTTTTATAAAGACACTTGAACTTTTAAAAGTGATCCCTATCTAAACCGCCGTCTTCGTTTTATACGATTGTTTTCCGGGAATTCCCCCAGCTATTGAGGAAAAAACAATGTACAACGCGATCACTTTTCTGCGTTTTTTAGCGGCCTCTCGTCTTAGGCCACCGCCTGTTCTTCCTCGTTAATGGTGGGTCTTACGGCCACCCCTTTTTATCGATAATTCTGTCTTTTAATAGCACATATTCGCAATCCACATATTGCTGAATTCATGTATTTCTCTGTTCACTTTTAATTGTCCATGCTTGGAGGCTTTTATGTTGGAAGTCAAACAACTCAAGCGCGCTTATGGCGATTTTATCGCGGTAGATGGTGTGGATTTCACCATCGCTAAAGGTGAAATTGTTGGGCTGCTTGGTCATAACGGTGCGGGTAAAACCACCATCATGAAAATGCTCAGCGGTTACTTAGAGCCCAGTGCGGGTCGAGTGTTGTTCGATGGTTTACTGCTTGCCGATAATTTAAAACCCTTGCAGCAAAAAATTGGTTATCTGCCCGAAAACCTGCCGGTGTATCCCGATATGTCAGTTGCTGATTATTTGGATTATGCCGCTGAATTAAAAGGGTTGAGTGGTAACGAGAAAAAGTCAGAAGTTAAACGTGTGATTCTTGCGACAGACATTGCCGAAAAATTATTAGCGCCTATCGCTACCTTATCGCGCGGTTACAAGCAGCGGGTCGGTGTAGCCCAAGCCTTATTGGGCAAGCCAAGTTTACTGATTTTGGATGAGCCAACGAATGGTCTCGATCCAACCCAAACACTGCAAATGCGCGAATTAATTCGCACCATCGCTAAAGATGCCACTGTGATTTTGTCCACTCACATTATGCAAGAAGTGGATGCCATTTGTGATCGCGTATTAATGATGCGCGCGGGGCGTTTAGTCATCGATGCCAAATTAGCTGAGTTACGCCAAAGTAGAACTTTGCACGTCAACTACGCGGGCGATAAAAACACGGCATTGGATTTAACCAACGCACTAGAGGGCGTTAATAAAGTAGAGGTTGATGGTGACCACAGCTTGCGTGTACACGTAAATGATACCGGCGATATTAACCAACTCTCCGCAGCGCTGGTTAAAGCCCTGGTTAATTCCGGTATCGATATTTATCAAATCTACAGCGAAACTCGCGATCTTGAAACTCTGTTTCGTGAAGTGAATAGTCGTGACGGTAATGAACGCGATCTACATAAAAAGGAGGTATTGAAAAATGCGGCCTAATAACACCATTAAACGAATTGCTTACAAAGAAATCCATTTATTTTTTGCATCACCCATTGCCTACTTATTTTTAGCCGCCTTTGCCGCGGTAACTTTATTTACCTTTTTTTGGGCGGAAGCATTCTTTTCGCGCAACATTGCTGATGTGCGTCCACTGTTTGAATGGATGCCGCTGCTGCTGATATTTTTAGCGAGCACACTCACCATGCGTATGTGGAGTGAAGAGCGGCGCACCGGTACCTTAGAGCATGTGCTTACGCAACCTGTGCCTTTGTGGCATTTTGTGGTGGGTAAATTTTTAGGCTGTGTAGCACTCTTGTGTATTGCGCTAATTATTACTTTGCCGCTGCCTATCACCGTTGCTTTTTTGGGTGATTTAGATTGGGGGCCTGTTATTTCCGGTTACATAGCCACTCTATTGCTCGGTGCTGCCTATTTGAGTATTGGTTTGTTTGTATCCGCACGCAGTGAAAATCAAATCGTCAGTTTGATCAGTGCGGTAGCACTCTGTGGTGTTTTTTATTTGTTGGGTAGCAAAGCCATTACCGATTTTTTTGGCAATACAGCCAGTGAATGGTTGCGTTTGTTAGGTACAGGTTCGCGTTTTGAATCCATTACACGCGGTGTGATTGATGCGCGCGATTTGTATTACTACCTGAGTTTAATTGCGGTATTTCTAGCACTGAATACCTTTTCGCTGGAGCGTGAGCGCTGGGCATCCACGACCAATAAAGGTGCGGGTGATAAGCAGCATCACACAGGTTGGAAAGTCATTACCCTCTTGTTTGTCGTCAATGCCTTGTGTGCCAATCTATGGTTAGGGCAAATCAATAGCTTGCGGGTAGATGCTACTGCCGGTAATCAATATTCTATTTCGCCTGCCACTGAAGGTTACTTGCAGCAATTACAAGAGCCCTTGTTGTTGCGCGGTTATTTCAGCAGCAAAACCCATCCGCTCTTATCGCCCTTGGTGCCGCAATTGCGCGACTTGATGAAAGAATACGAAATTGAAAGCAAAGGCAAAGTGCGTGTTGAATTTGTTGATCCGGTTTCATCGCCTGAATTGGAAGAAGAAGCTAATCAAAAATACGCGATTCAACCCGTGCCATTCCAAGTGGCCGATCGTTACCAAGCCGCTGTGGTCAATTCGTACTTCAATGTGTTGGTGCAATACGGTGATGAATATCAAGTATTGAGTTTCCGCGATTTGATTGAAGTGAAATCCAATGGTGAATCTGAGATTGATGTAAAACTGCGTAATCCAGAACACGATTTAACGCGCGCCATTAAAAAAGTGTTGCACAGCTACCAAGCCGGTGGAAATTTATTTGATACGGTGAAGGGCGATTTGGTGTTCAATGCTTATATTTCTGCTGATTCACAATTGCCGCAGCAACTCAAAGCGTTTAAAACCATCGTGCAAGATGAAGTGAACAAGCAACAACAAAAATCCTCTGGTCGTTTGAAAGTGAATTTTATCGACCCCGCGGCAGAGGGCGGTAAAGTCGGCGAGCAAATTGCAAAAGATTTTGGGTTTAAACCCATGGCTACCAGTTTGCTGAGCAATCAACGCTTTTACTTTTATCTTACCTTGGCGCAAGACAATCAAGTGGTGCAGATTCCCTTGGATGATATGAGCAACACCAGTTTTGAACGAAACCTCTCCGCAGCCGTAAAACGCTTTGCCAGTGGTTTTACCAAAACCGTTGCTTTTGTAGCGCCAGAGCAAGATTACAATCCTTATGGTGGCGCACATGGCGGCGCGCAATTTAATCAGTTGCAACAATTTTTAGGTGAAGAACTCAATATTCAAAACGAAGATTTGAGCGATGGCAGTGTTAGTGGTCAAGCCGATATTTTATTCCTCGCGGCGCCTAAAGCCTTAACGGAAAAACAACTGTTTGCGGTGGATCAGTTCTTAATGCAAGGTGGTACTGTGATTGCGTCTACCTCGCCTTATGCCGCTAATCTCACGCAACGGAGTTTGAGTTTACAAAAACACACTAGCGGTATTAGCGATTGGTTAAAACATCACGGTCTTCGCATTGAAGAAAAACTGGTGATGGATAAACAAAACGTACCATTCCCCGTACCAGTCACCCGCAATATGGGCGGCTTCAACGTGCAAGAAATGCGTATGTTGGATTATCCCTATTTTGTGGATGTGCGTGGTGAAGGTTTAAATGCGAACAACGCCATCACCGCTAACTTACCGCAAGTGACTATGGCGTGGGCATCACCGATTGTGTTGGATGCAGAAAAACAAAAATCACGCACGGTAACAGAATTGTTGCACAGCTCTGCGCAATCCTGGTTAACCACCAACACACAAATTATGCCGCAGGTCAGTGCTACGGGCATGACGCCTTATCTACCCGAAGGCGAACAAAAATCCCATTTGTTAGGTGTTATTACCCAGGGTCGATTTGATTCCTATTTTGCGGGTAAAGAATCACCCTTGTTAAAAGAGGATGACAAAAAAGCTACCGATGCTGCCGACAATAACACCGCAACAGCCGATGATAAAAAAATCAGCAGTGTGATTGAGCGCTCGCCGGATGCTGCACGCATTATTCTGTTTAGCTCCAATGATTTCTTAACCGATCCAGTGGTAGGCATGGCGGGTGCGGCAAGTGGCGGTCAATATTTAAATTCAGTGCAGCTGATGGCAAATGCGTTTGATTGGTCGCTGGAGGATGCAGGTTTATTAAGTATTCGCTCGCGCAGTAATTTCAACCGTACCTTGCCTACCTTGGAGCAATCCACCCAAATGTTTTGGGAATACCTGAACTATGGCTTAGCACTTGCGGCTTTGTTAATGGTCGGCTTCGTGCAATACCGCTTTAAGCGTGCACGTGAGCATCAATACCAACAATGGCTTGCACATTAAGTGCTTGGACGAAAGAGGAGGTGAATCTATGAACCAGTCAGTGACTATAAATTTAACGGCAGAACTGAATGCGCAAAAAAATACTGTGCAAACGGTATCGCCTTTTAAGCAACCCTTGCGTTGGTTATTTATTGCCTTGGTTGTGCAAGTATTCTTGGTGATCGGAATTTATGCTTATCACCAAAATAGCCAGCAATCCACATCGGCGCAGCCTTTATTGGATTTTGATAAAAGCAGCGTTGATAAAATGGTGATTAGCGATGCGAACAACAGTGTGAGTTTGCAAAAATCCGGTAGCGAATGGAACTTGCCGGATTTCAAACAATTGCCCATAGAGCAATCCAAATTGGATGATCTCTTCGACAAATTGAATGGCACCAAACTCACATGGCCAGTTGCCAGCACCAGTTCCAGCCATGAGCGTTTTGAAGTCACAGAGAACAAGTTCCAACGTCGCATAGCCTTTTATCAGGGTGATAAACAGCTGGGTGAATTTTTATTAGGCACTACACCGGGCTTCAAAAAAATTCATTTGCGTCGTGTGGGTGAGAATGATGTTTATGCAGTTACCTTAAATCAATTCGACTTTTCTGTGGATGCCTCTGATTGGTTGAATAAAACCTTGATCGATGTAAAAAATGTTGAATCATTAACGGGCGCAGATTATCAACTGCAAAAAAATGGCGAGCAATGGTCATTGGTGGGCGATGATGTGGCGAAGGTGAATGCCTCAAAAGCGGATGAAATCACTAAAATTTTCACCAATGTGGAGATTTTAGGTTTGCCTAAAGACACTCCCCAAGGTGAGGCAAAAACCTTCAAGGTAAAAGCAGATGGTAGCGAGTGGGAATATACCTTTATCAAAACAGCCGATGCGCATTACATAAAGCGTAATGATAAAGACGCCTTCTTTAAAATTGGCCAAAGTGATTACGAGAAGTTAGTGAATATCACTAAAGCGCAATTGGTATTACCGCCTGAAACGGCAACGCCACCTGCACCAACGGCTACAACACCAGCAGCAGAGGCAGGAAAGCAATAACGTTAAATTGCTAGAAAGCACAAATGGCGCAATCTTGCGCCCTTTGTGCTTTTAGGGGCTATTAAATTCGTTGAGTTAACCAATCGTTTGTCACAATAGCGCAATATTTTCACGGTAGATTCTGGTCATGAGCTTGAATCAATGACGCAGTGAAAATTATTTATAGATATTTCTATGAAGGCTATTGATCAATTTAAAAAGAGTCTCTACAAAGCCAACTATTACGCCAAGGGCTTTGGTGCGCTCTTATTGCCTGCGAGCTATTGGCGCCTGCATAGCAAAAAAATGATCGATACTTTTGATCAGCTGCCGGCATCAGCGCAAGAACGCATTATTCAACGGGTTAATTATTACAATAAGCTTACAGCTCCCTTTATGCCAAGCGATACTGCCGAAACGGCAGCAGAATTTTCATTTGCGGGGAAAAGTGCAGCCTATTGTGTAGATTATAAAAAACTGATTAATTCCTTTCCGGAAGGCGTGAAGTTTGATTATCTGTTTGGCGACATTACCCATGTTCCCAACAAACCATGCTTTTTGAAAAGTCGCCCTATTGCGGCCGATAATACCAATCAAAACTCCTTGTTATTAAAGCTTAATAAAATAAGACATTATTATTTTGTAAAAGATACGTGCAAATTTGACAATAAAATCTCCAAACTTGTGTGGCGCGGAAAAAATAATCAGCCTGATCGTTTTGAATTTTTACAAAAATTTCATGACAATCCATTATGCGACATTGGGGATGTGTTAAAAAAATCTATTGGCAAACCCTATCATGCCGATTTTATGTCAATCCCCGATCAATTGAACTACAAGTACATTTTAAGTATGGAAGGTAAGGATGTAGCCACCAATCTAAAGTGGATTATGGCCTCTAACTCACTCTGCTTTATGAGAAAGCCTCGTTATGAAACTTGGTTTATGGAAGGTGCCCTTATTCCTAATCATCACTATGTCCTCTTAAAAGATGATTATTCGGATCTTGAGGAAAAAATTACCTATTTCAATAATAATCCGGAAGAGGCAAAAACCATTATCAGTTATGCAAATGCTTATTTCCGGCAATTTATGGATGAACCCACGGAACTTTTGGTGCAATACTTGGTGATGCGAAAATACCTGCAGTTATCCTATCAGTTATCACCGCAGCTTGATTTATGTATGGCCATCTATTAGTTGACTACAACGGTAGGTGGAATGAAAGACATTAAAAAAATATTGGTCATTCGATTTCGTCGGGTTGGCGATGCGGTGCTCACAACAGCATTATGCAGCAGCCTGCGCCGCACATTTCCGGGTGCGGAAATTCATTATGTGCTCAATGAAGGAATAGATTCTCTTTTTGAAGGGCACGCTGATATTGATAAAGTAATCAGTTTTACGCATAAGGAAACAAGCAATATATTGATGTTTGCTAAAAAAATATGGAGCTTGATGCGTTCTGAAAAATACGATGTATTAATAGATACCCGCAGCACCACTAAAACCTTGTTATTTGCGCTTTTTTCTTTAAAAACGCCTTTTCGCATTGGCACCAAAAAAAGCTACAATTTTTTATTGCATAACTATCGCATTGAAAACCGTAGTGATAAAAAATCCGATGTTATCAAGCATCTGCTTATGTTATTAGATCCGCTCAAGGCAATTGCGCCAATACATGCTTGCCATGATTTTACTCTGCATATTACTAGCGAAGAAAAACGTAAATTTCTTAACTACATGATTGAACAGGGAATAGATCCAAAAAGGCCAAAAATCATCGTTACTGCAAGTGCTCGTTTGGCTCACAAAATCTGGAGTCTGAGCAAGATGAAAGGAATCCTTACTAAAATCATTGAACAGTATGATGCGCAAATTATTGTAAATGTAACGGGTTCCGAAGCAAAAATTGCCAAGCAGTTACACAGTGACATGCAGCTAAACCCCAATGTATTCACCACTATAGAGGCAAAATCACTACGCGAGCTCAGTGCTATGACCGCGAATTGCGATTTCTTTTTTGGCAACGAGGGCGGGCCGCGTCATATAGCGCAAGCCTTATCAATCCCTAGCTATGCCATATTCCCGCCTAATATTCCTAAAAGTATGTGGCTACCGAATGAAGGTGACCGTTATGCCGGAATAAGCCCAGATGACATACTGCCTAAAGAAAAACAAAAAGCATTAACCTACCAAGAATGTTTTGATCTCATTGATGTGGATAGCGTGTGGTTTGAACTTAATGCAATGCTAGCTCGCTATCTGCCAAAAGAAAAAAATGCCACAGGTGTTGTGTGCGAGCTTTCTGCTCCGCCGGAATCGCTTTGAAAGGCTGATTTTCTGGTCATGATTTGATTTTAGGTGCCACCTAATGGATCTAGGGTAGATGTTGATGGATTGGTCAAGCCCAACAATTTCCGCATATTACTCCACATGTTGTTTGTTATGAGTTCCATAATAATATTACTAAAAGTCTGCTTGTCTATTCCTTCCTATGATTGACGGAAGATATTAACTTGATCTTTTATTTAGCCAGCAGTTAAATAGCGTATCAATTTATAACTATCTGGAGTCAAAAGATGAATTGGGCCGAAGAGGTTGGTAACAGTCTGCGATGGCTGGCGATTGCATTTGTTGTTAGTAGTATTGTTTTTTTTGTTGTTGCATTGTTGCTTCGGCGATATACCCAGTTTGGACGAGATTTTAGTGCTGTGACTTGGGACTATTTTCGATTAAGTCGAAATAAAAGCCCCTTCATTCTATTGCTAATTATAATTTTATTAGCAATGGCATCGGTTAGACTGAATGTGGTTTTGTCTTATTGGTCTAACGATATGTACACCTCAATGCAGGAGCTTGATGCTAGTGCATTTTGGGCTGCAATGATCATCTTTTCAGTCTTAGCGACAGTTCATGTCATCAGAACATTATTTAATTATTATATTCGGCAGCGATTATTAATTGATTGGAGGAATTGGTTAACTCAGGATTTGTTAAAAAAGTGGATGGATAAACAAAGTTATTATCGATCACATTATATCGCAGATGCACAAGACAACCCAGATCAACGGATTCAACAAGACGTTGCACAATTTGTTAGTCTTTCATTGACATTGTCTATGGGGTTGCTTGAGGCAATGGTATCCCTTATTGAGTTCACCCTTTTACTCTGGACGCTTTCTGCTACATTGGCAATTTTTGGGGTTGAAATTCCTCGTGCCATGATTTTCCTTGCGTATATCTATGTGATTATCGCAACTGTATTTGCTTTTAAAATTGGTAGGCCTCTCATTCAACTTAATTTTATAAATGAAAAAACCAATGCTGATTTTCGCTATGCCTTAATCCGTGTACGCGAATACGGTGAAAATATAGCGTTTTATGTCGGTGAAAAAGTGGAAGCTGCAACCATCAAAAATCGTTTTTCGCAAGTGATTAAAAACTCATGGGATTTGGTGTTTAGATCCTTAAAGTTTGATGGTTTCAATTTAACAGTCAATCAGATTGCTGTGGTTTTCCCAATTATTATTCAAGCCCCTCGTTTATTCGCGAAAGAAATAAAGCTAGGTGAAGTAATGCAAACAGTCTCCGCGTTCAGAGAAGTTCAAGAATCCTTGTCTTTCTTTCGAATGAGTTATGACACCTTTGCCAATTATCGCGCAGTACAAACTCGTCTCATTGGTTTGATTCGCGATATAGATACCGCTGATCAACTGCCAAAACCTGAGACTCTATATCAAGGTAATTCATTAATCTTAAAAGAATTGCAGGTTCTAACTGCCAATAACCAACAACCACTTTTTCCTGTTATTAATTTTCAATTAGAAAAAGGCCAGTCCCTGTTAATTACTGGTACATCCGGTGTGGGAAAAACGACTTTGTTGCGCAGCCTTGCTGGGCTATGGCCTTTTGTAACGGGCAGTGTGATTTTCCCAGAAACAGCTCGGCTGTTTTTTTTGCCGCAACGACCTTATTTGCCTTTGGGTAATTTGCGCTCCGTTTTGGCATATCCCGAATTGGATGTCGATAAAGAAAAGTGTATTGGAGTGTTACAAAAAATTCAGCTTGCACACTTGATTAGTAGACTTGATGAAGAGGCTGATTGGACTCGTATACTGTCATTAGGCGAGCAACAGCGTTTAGCTATAGCGCGACTATTGTTGGTCAAGCCCGATATAGTTTTTATGGATGAATCCAGCTCGGCAATGGATGAGGGGTTGGAATACGCCATTTACTCACTGATTAAGCATGAGCTGCCAGATTTAATTTTGGTAAGTGTGGGCCACAGGGCTGCATTGAAAAACTTCCATCAATTTGGATTGGAAATTACTCATAATAAAGTAGATTTTAGATTGCTAGGTTGATTTTCTTAAAGACACAGGGATGTGATGATTTCACTTTCTATTGATTTCATGTTTGCACGGCAGTAGTTTTTCAAGTTGTGATTTTATTGCAATGGTGGCGCGTGTTTCAGGGTTAGTTTTCAATGTATTTTTTAACCCTGCTAATACCTGTTCCTGAATGGCATCAGGAGATGCTATACCAAACCCGCACCAAGATACTCCTTCAGAGCTATCAATCACGCCAACCACATACATTTCAGCAAGTCGTCTTTGTTCCAAATCGGAACTCATATAGGCTTTATAGAGTTTTTCTGTGGTTAAAGAGTAATTGATGGAATTCAATCGCTGTTTTTCGTCTTGTGGTAAGCATATTGAATCATCACATGCTATGGAGCATGACGATAAGAGGCATATAAATAAAAAACCATAGATCCTTTTCATTTCCATTGCTTTTAGCTTTTTTAAAAAAGTCTTAGTTTTCGGGCTAGCGGCGTTTTGAAAGTGCATATAAAGTATATCCTGAGAACGCAGTATTGCTCACAGGCTCCAAAAGAAAAGCCCCTTAGCTGTAACTAAGGAGCCTTTTGGTTAATTTAATCTGCCGAGCTATGGACAAACTAAATTGGAGACGCTTGCAGCGCGTCTCTAATCTATTCCTTAGGGGAGAATCAGTCAATACCTTGTGTTCAGTATACACAGTGTGTGATCGAGACTTTACCTTTGGGTGCTCTCATAGCTTTGGTGCTTATATAGGAATCTATAAGATGCGAATCAAGCTAAAGCTCAATTTAAGCGTTGTTGTTGACGCAGCAAGGCTCAAGCGGTTTATAGCATTAATTATGCAATGGCCTTGGTAGTTTTGACGGAGAAACTCAAAATTATATGAGATAGCTACACACTTTTTCCTTGTGGGATATTTTTGCGAGTATGGCGATAAATGCTCCGAAATGTATTAACCAAACCTCGTCGCACAAACGCCTCGGGGTTTTTTATTATCTTCTGCATGTCTTAACTAAAAAATCGATAATTGGTTTCGGAGCGAAATTAAATTTTCGATTGTGTAACCAGGCCACCTTACAAACCGAATAAACTTTTCTGATAAAAAACTTTATCAATACCACTACTAGGGTGATTAATATACCTGCCAACTTCATTAAACCCTAACTTTGTATAAAATTCTGGCGCTTGAAATGTGTATGTTTCCAGTGCTATCGATTGTAAACCTCGCGCACTCGCTTCATTTTCCAATCGTTGCATTAAATTTTTTCCAATACCTTGGCCGCGAATATGTGCAGCTAACCATAAGTACTTTATCTGCATAACTGAAGGTAGTAAAACGGCTACTGCGCCACCAACAATTTCTTCATTGATATTGCGAATAAATAAGCCAAATGAAACTTCATTCAGGTTTGGAAGGTGTTGAAGGTTAAACGCGTGCAGGCCATCGTAAAGTGCTGCTACATCCGTTTCGCTGGGTGTTTCTATCAATTCAATTTTCGCTGCATCCACAATGCATTCACTGTAAATCCTGAATTTCTATCGACTGCTTATGTTTAACCACGCGACACTCTCGCCGATAATTTGTCGATAAACATTACATAACGGCAAAAATCACATAATGGTTATTGTTAAAAAGCCTATTCAAAACAACGCCTAAGAATAACTGCACGGCTATGGCTTGTATATTGCTGCATCATTTTGTTTTGGTGTTTTACTCGGTGTGCGTGAGTGTCGCTTAAAATTCTATTAATCGCAACTTAATCAATATGCTGGCGGTTTACGCAGGGAGTTATTGCTACAGCGATTCAACCTGCGTGTCGCATTCAGCATTACAAGGAGATCGTAAAATGAGTTTTAATTACAGTATTAGTGGTGTGTTTGATGTCGATCAGCAGTGGAATGCTTTGCCTGAACATGGAAGCATGTACTGCGTTCCTTCCGCGTATATTAATTGGATGTATTACTTCGCAACCAAGGGTAGGTTATCTGCAATTCCTTTTGCGAATGGCCAAGCAAATCATATTCGTAGAAATATCGCTGCCATGGCTGATTATATGGATACCGATCCCGAGGATGGAACTAGTACTAGCGATACCATTGATGGCTTGGTGGATTGGAGTGATGATCGCAATGTGCCTTATATAATTTTTGCAGCGCGTGCAACCGATAACGACAATATTACTTATGTTGGCTTGCGCAATTTATTGCAAATGGGGGCGCATGTTGTTGTGGGGCGTGGCCGTTATGAATTGGATGATGGCGAGTTTGATCGTGTGGGTGGCCATGCGATGACGGTGGTTGGTCTTAATCGTACATCCAGCGGTGTGATTACAATTAGTGTGCACAATCCTTGGAATGACAGTAACCGTACAACGCAAGCTCCCTTCAATGTGCAACAAGAAACTCTCACGGAAAAAACGCGCAATATTGAAGGCGATAATGTGAAAATTCTTCGTTGGGGCGCTAATAGTGTGAATCCCCCTTATCTCTGCATTGATGGTTGGACGGCGTTGCTGCCGATGTTTGCCGTTTCCAATGTGACGGGTGGATTTCTGACGTCTTACGTTGTCGATATTGCTACCGGTAAAGTCACTGACCGTAAATTTCCGTTGCCATTTCGCGATGAAATTTCAGAACTAGTGCTCGATCCATCGGCACCTTTCGCAACGGTAATTGAAAAAGGCACTGGAGAAGTTTGGACATTGAGTTTGGGTGATGGCACTTGGGAAAAAACGCAGGGCATTACAGGTGCGCAGCGTATTGTGTATGGTGGTCGTCGTCAGCGGATGTTTGTTATTAAAGACCGCGACATTACCGCCATAGATGCAGAAGGAAAAATTGCGGCGAAACTCGATGCGGGTGGTACGGTGGATGCAATTACCTATGATGTGAAAGGTGACCGTTTAATTGGTTTACGCGGTAGCCGTTTAGTTTCAATCGACCCTGTGGCATTTAAAATCACGGGTGAAATTGATGCGCCGGTTTTAAGTGACGATGCAGTAAATGGTGAAGGGCGTATTTCTTTGTCGGTAAATCGTCGCGATCAAAGTATTTTATTGTCGCGTGAAGGTTCACCAGAAGTTGCTAGTGTACGATGGGCGAGTAAAGGCGCTATTACCGGGCGTCGGATTTTATTGCGAACAGAGGGCGCTAATGCCGCCTTGCATGCGAGCCATAGTGGACGGGTATTTATTAGCGAGAATAATCGCATAGCCGCATTTGATGCGGATGGTACGCGTGTGGTGGGTTCGGTATTTGATGGTTTGCCTGCGGGTAAATTTTTAAAAGTAGCGCGCAGCTATAATCCATTAGACGAGGAAAGATCCAAACGTAAAGGTTGGAAAAATTAGACTTACTGCTAGAGCTGAAGGAATGAATACCTCTTATTTCAGACCGTCAAAAAAAGGGACTTTTTTGACGAGCCTACAGGGATGTATTTACGGCGTGTCTGAAATAAGGGGGATTCATTCCATGTACCTCGTTAGGGAATTGCAAAAAAAAACCTAAGGGTGTGTGCCCTTAGGTTTTTTTATTTTGGTGATGATTTTTTTGAAAATTACCCCGCCAACCCTACATAAACTTCATGCACATCGTCGTCATCGTCAATTGCGGCCAAAAAGGCTTCTACTTCTTCCATGGCCTCATCACTGATGGTCACTGGATTTTTAGGGCGATAGCCGATTTTCGCAGAGTCAACGGTAAAGCCATGTGCTGGCAGTGCTTTTTGCACGAGATCCAAATCTGTAATATCGGTAATAAATAATACGCTGCCGTCGTCGTTCGCTTCAAAATCCTGTGCGCCAGCTTCAATTGCCGCCATTTCTGCATCCGCTTCTTTGGTGGCGGGTGAGGCTTCGATCATGCCGACGTGATCAAAATCCCATGAGACTGAACCAGAAGTACCCAGTTGGCCTTTGCGAAATAAACCGCGAATATTCGAAATGGTGCGGTTCACATTATCAGTAAGGCATTCAACAATGACAGGTACTTGATGTGGTGCATAACCTTCGTAAACCACTTTCTCATAACTCACGCCACCGTCTAATTGACCCGAACCTTTTTTAATGGCGCGTTCTAAGGTTTCGCGTGTCATAGAGGCTTTTTTAGCGGCATGAATAGCCAAGCGCAAACGTGGGTTCATATCCGGATCGGCACCATTACGTGCAGCGATCATGATTTCTTTGGTGAGTTTGGTAAAGATTTTACCTTTGGCATTGGCCGCTGCTTCGCGGTGTTTTGCTTTCCATTGAGCGCCCATAATCTTATCTCTCGTTCAAGGTTTAGGTTGAGTAAGCGGGTTAACGAACCCGCGTTTCTTATTCGGATTAATTTTGGTTTGGAATTAATTTTTGTGCAGCGCAGTATTGAGTTGTAATGCACTTTTATTGGTGACAACTTCTACGCGCCCCGTAATAGAATTACGACGGAAGACTAAATCCGAAACGCCAGCGAGTTCACGCGCTTTAACGGTTTTAACTTCATTGCCCGCATCATCCAAAACAACGACTTTAGTTCCTGCCGTAATATACAAGCCAGATTCAATTTTGCAACGGTCGCCCAGTGGAATACCTGAGCCAGCATTGGCGCCGATTAAAGATTCTTTGCCGATAGAAATAATAATATTGCCGCCGCCAGAGAGGGTACCCATGGTGGAGCTGCCGCCGCCTAAATCGGAACCTGCGCCCACAAACACGCCAGCAGAGATGCGACCTTCAATCATGGCCGGGCCTTCGGTGCCCGCATTAAAGTTTACAAAACCTTCGTGCATGATGGTGGTGCCTTCACCTAAGTACGCACCCAAGCGCACGCGCGCGGTGTGAGCAACACGTACACCTTTCGGTACAACATAGTTAGTCATTTTGGGAAATTTATCCACGCAGGATACTTCCAATTCTTCACCATTTAAGCGCGCTTGCAATTGGTGAGCGGGAAGCTCATTAACGTCAATCGCGCCTTTATTCGTCCAAGCAACATTAGGCAGTACACCAAAAATACCAGTGAGAACGGTGTTGTGTGGTTTAACCAAACGATGCGAGAGCAAATGTAATTTTAAATAACCTTCTGGTACGGATGCGGGATTGGTATCGGTTGCGAGCAATGTGGCAACCAATGGGCGTTTGCTATTCACCAAATTTTTTGCCAAGGCCGATTGTTCGGTATCGCCTGCAGCGGCGAGTGCTTGTGCAATCTCGTTGGCTTGAGCTGTGGTAATCGCAATCGCTTGATTGCCTTCGCTGTAGCCGATAACTTTTGCGATGGCACTTGCCGTGGTCGCTGAGGGATTTAACAGTGGTGCAGCATAAAATACTTCTAGCCAATCACCTTTGGAATTTTGTGTGCCTATACCCAGGCCAAGTGCGTAGAGCGTTGTCATAATCAATCCTAACAAGAAGGTTTATTTTAAAAGTGTTGCGTATTCTGCGTCTTTGAAGCCGACATGTTTTTGTGTGCCGGTATCCAGTAGCGGGCGTTTAATCAGCGTGGGGTTTTCGATAATAATCGCCACGGCTGTTTTTTCGCTGAAGTTTTCTTTGGTCGCATCGTCTAGCTCTTTCCATGTAGTGCTGCGCTTATTCACCAGTGTTTCCAAACCGATTTCTGCAATCCAGCTTTTGACTTGTGTTGTACTTAAGCCATCGGCGCGGAAATCGTGAAAGTGATATTCCACGTTATTCTTCGCTAACCAATCGCGCGCTTTTTTTACTGTGTCGCAATTTTTAATGCCGTAAAGTGTGTTCATCATTCTGCTTTTTAAAAAATTAAGGTTTCAAAACAATTTTTGGCTTCTTTCTATTGGGATAGCAAGTCCGGCAAATCTCGCAGACAGTGCCATCGCAACCGCGTGCGGAACAAAACTCGCGGCCATAATAAATAATTTGTAAGTGCAGTGCATTCCAACTTTCTTGTGGGAAGAGTCGCTTTAAATCCTTTTCGGTTTGCACCACATTTTTACCATTGGTTAAGCCCCAACGCTGCGCTAAGCGATGGATATGAGTATCCACTGCAAAGGCAGGTACATTAAACGCTTGGCTCATTACCACACTTGCTGTTTTGTGACCAACACCCGGTAATCGCTCCAGCGCATCCCAATCCTGCGGGACTTTACCACCATGTTCATTCACTAACATCTGCGACAGCACCGAAATCGCTTTGGATTTTTGTGGCGATAAACCGCAGGTGCGAATAATTTCTTGAATCTTTTCTACCGGCACTTTTGCCATATCAAACGGATTATCGGCTAATGCAAACAATGCGGGTGTAACGGTATTAACGCGTTCGTCGGTACACTGTGCAGATAATAAAACGGCAATTAATAAGGTGTAAGCATCTTTATGGTGTAACGGAATCGGCGGATTAGGGTAGAGGCTTTGCAGTTTTTGCAAAATAAAATCCACGCGCTCCGCTTTACTCAAAGGCTTCAACGTAGTTAAAAGCTTCGCATCACTCATAAAGATTGTACAAATGCCTTAATTCGCTCGGCAGCTTGAATGCACTCCGCTAAGGGTGCAACCAATGCCAAGCGTACATAATCTTCACCGGGGTTAATGCCATTAGCTTCGCGTGCTAAATAGCTGCCGGGTAATACGGTGACTTTTTGTGCGGCAAATAATTGTTGCGCAAACAATTCACCTTTAATGGGTGTTTTTGGCCAGAGGTAAAAACTGGCATCGGGTTTGGTAACGGGCAATACATCCGCCAATATAGTTAATACCGCATCAAATTTTTCGGCATAGGCTTTGCGGTTGGCGATCACGTGAGTCTCATCCTGCCATGCGGCGACACTGGCTAATTGTGTAGGTACTGGCATGGCGCAACCGTGATAGGTGCGATAGAGTAAAAACTTTTCAAGAATGTTGGCATCGCCACCCACAAAACCCGAACGCAAACCCGGTAAGTTGGAGCGTTTGGAGAGGCTGTGAAATACCACGCAGCGCGCAAAATCATCGCGACCCAATTCGGCGCAGGCTTGCAATAAACCAACCGGTGGATTGGCTTCATCAAAATAAAGTTCGGAATAGCATTCATCAGACGCAATGACAAAATCGTATTTATCAGCGAGTGCGATTAACGCTTTGAGCTGTGTGCTGCTCATGACGGCGCCCGTTGGGTTGCCGGGTGAGCAGATAAATAATAGTTGTGTGCGTTGCCACACCTCAGCCGGTACGGCAGCAAAGTCAGGGATGAAATTATTCTCTGGCGTGCAGTTTAAAAAATAAGGTTCTGCACCCGAGAGAATCGCTGCGCCTTCGTAAATTTGATAAAAAGGATTAGGCGATACCACGAGAGGATTGGGCGTTGACCGATCAATGATTGCCTGCGCAAATGCAAAGAGTGCTTCGCGAGTGCCGTTTACGGGCAGCACATGTTTATCCGCAGTGAAAGTGCCGGTATTTAGATGAAAACGGTTTGTAGCCCAGATGGCAATCGCTTCACGTAATTCGGGAATGCCTTTGGTAGTGGGATAATTCGATAATTTGGCGAGATTTTTGACCAGTGTATCCAGCACAAATGCCGGAGGCTCATGCTTGGGTTCGCCAATGGATAGCATAATATCGTTCAAATGTGCCGGCGCACTCACGGCTGCTTTCAAGGCGGCAAGTTTTTCAAACGGGTATGGATGTAATAAATCTAAATCCGGATTCATAATGCATTCAACCTAAAAAGTCATGTCAATCTATAAGTGGTGCTTAATGCTTATCGACGCGCTTATCCAATTGCTCGCGAATTTCTTGCTGCAATTTTTCGCACAGGGATTCATCACCCAGTGGTTTTCCCTCGTTATCGACAATAAAGAAAATATCCTCAACTCGCTCGCCGAGGGTGGCGATTTTTGCATTGAGCAGTTGTAGATCAAATTCCATAAAAATACGCCCTATACACGCGAGCAATCCGGGCCTATCTGGACTGATGACTTCCAATACGCTGCAGTTGCGAATCCTATCGGTGCTCAGCGATGTGCGTGTTGGCATCGTGAAGTATTTCAAGCGGCGTGGGGTGCGGCGGCCAATAATGTCGCGATAATTATCGGCAAGGCTTAGTTCATCGAGCAGGGCTTTTTGAATTTCTTTCAAGAAAGTCGGATTATTTCCGAGTGGTTCGCCATCTTGGTTCAGCACAAAAAACGTATCAATGGTGTGGCCTGACTTAGAGCTGTAAATCTTCGCATCCTGAATGCTTAAGTTCAGTTGGCTCAACGCGGTAGAAACGGCTACAAAGACATTTTTCTGATGTTTGCTGTACACAAAGATTTGTGTAGCACCCGCCAGCTCTTTGTTGGTAGTTTTTTTAATCAGAATCAGTGGGGTGTCTGCATGGTGGTTTGCAATTGCCTGAGTATGCCATGCAATATCGGTGAAGCTTTCACGTAAGAAATAATCTTCGCCCATATCACCCCAGACTTGCAGGGTTTGTTCTTTGGTGATGCCACGGCGCGCCAGTTTGCGGATGGCGGATTTTTGTGTTTCGTCGATTAAATCTTGTTTATCGATATTGTTTTCCAAGCCACGGCGTAATGCGCGACGCGTGTCCAAATAGAGTTGGCGCAATAAGCTGGCGCGCCAGGTATTCCATAATTCTTTATTGGTGCCGTTAATATCGGCAACAGTTAAGCAGTATAAATAATCCAAATGGAGCTGGTCGCCCACCGTGAGCGCAAATTTATGGATGACTTCTGGGTCAGAAATATCTTGTTTTTGCGATACCTGCGACATTAACAAATGTTTTTCTACGAGCCAGCAGACGAGGCGGGTTTCCCGCGGCGATATGCCGTGGCGTGTACAAAACTCTTCAGCATCCACAGCGCCGAGTGTCGAATGGTCGCCACCGCGACCTTTGCCGATATCGTGATACAAACCTGCAATGTACAGCAGCTCCAGTTTGGGCAAACGCGTCATAATATGCGCTGCGACAGGGAAATCTTCTTTGGCGGATGGCAATAGAAAATTACACATGTTCTGCACAACTTTGAGTGTGTGTGCATCCACCGTGTAAATATGAAATAAATCGTGTTGCATTTGACCGGTCACTAAGCCGAATTCCGGTAAATACAAACCGAGAATGCCATAGCGCGACATGCGTTTTAACTGTTCAACTAATCCAGCGGGCTGTTGAAGGAGTTTGATAAATAGTTGCGTATTTTTGGGGTTGTTGCGAAAGTTGTCATCAATGAGGTGGCGGCTTTCACGAATCCAGCGGATGGTAGAGGCGCGCACACCGACGATCTCTGGATTTTGTGCCATAAGCACAAACATTTCCAACAGTGCCGATGGATTCTCTTCGAATACGTAGGTGTGTGTGGCTTCGATGAAGTTGTCGCGCAATTGGAAGCGTTCATTAATGGATACTACGCTTTTGGTTTTGCCTTTTTGCAAAATGGCTTCTGATAAAAACTGCAAAACCACATCGTTTAATTCGCGCAAGGCCAGCACGGTGCGGTAATACCGATGCATAAATTGTTCGACTGCCAAGCCTTCGTGACTATCAACATAGCCAAAGAGTTTTGCGATTTCACGTTGATAGTCGAATAACAAACGCTCTTCAGGGCGTTTAGCAATCATGTGTAATGCATAGCGCACGCGCCATAAATATTCTTCGCCTGAGTTTAATAATGAAAACTCTTCGTCAGTGAAAAAACCTTTTCCTTCGAGCTGTTTTAGTGTGCGCACACCAAAATAGCGTTTGGTGACCCAGCTGATGGTTTGAATATCGCGTAAGCCACCGGGTGCATTTTTAATGTTGGGTTCGAGATTATATTCGGTGTCATTGTATTTTTTATGGCGCTCGAGTTGCTCATCATATTTTGCGCGAAAAAAATCTTCTGCAAACCAAATTTTATCATTGGCTGATTGTTGCAATAATTCGAATCGCAAGGATTCATCGCCCACCAGTGTGCGCGATTCCATGATGTTGGTTGCTACAGTAATATCGACACGCGCAATATCAATCGTTTGTTTAACCGTACGAACGCTGCTGCCAATTTCCAGGCCTATATCCCAGAGTAGGGTTAAAAATTTTTCGATATTTTCTTTGCATTCATCAAAGATGTCGGTGCGATGTAATATCAATAAATCAATGTCAGAGCATGGGTGCAATTCGCCGCGCCCATAACCGCCAACAGCCTCAAGACTAATGCTTTCAGGCCATGTGAATTGATGCCACGCATAATGCAGTACACAATCAATAAATAAGGCGCGTTCATATACCAGTGTGCGAATATCCTCGCCTTCACTAAAGCGACGATGAAATTGGGTATTGGCAGCACTGAGTGCATCTTTAAAAACGGTGATGACAGGTTTTTCCGTCAGTGCGCGACGGAAGCGGCTTTGATCAAAGAAAAACAAAGGCCGTTCGAAATAGGGCACCGTTAATTGCGACATGGATAGGGAAGGTTCCTGTGTAATTCTGCAAAAAGAATTTGCTGCTATTGAGTGGCTCGCATTCAGCTCAGCCACTCAATGGGTGTTTTAAAATACTTCGTTAACCGTTAAAAAACTTCGTTCTGGCGAGCGGTTAAGACTTCAACGCCATCTTTTGTTACCGCCATGGTGTGTTCCCATTGTGCAGACAAACGACCATCTTTGGTCTCTACGGTCCAGCCATCATTTTTTAATTTTGTTTGTGGCTTGCCAGCATTAATCATGGGTTCAATGGTGAACACCATGCCTTCTTTTAATTCCATGCCGGTTCCGGGGCGACCGTAGTGCAGGATTTGTGGTTCTTCGTGGAAAACTTTGCCAATACCGTGGCCGCAATATTCACGTACTACCGAGTAGTAGTTGGCTTCAGCATGTTGCTGGATGACGTGGCCAATATCACCCAAGCGACAGCCTGGTTTTACCAATTTGATGGCTTTGTACATACATTCTTGGGTTACTGCTACTAATCGCTCTGCGTGCGGGGCAGGTGTTCCCACAAAGTACATGGCACTGGTATCGCCGTGATAGCCCTCGTGAATGACGGTCACATCAATATTGATGATGTCACCTGCTTTGAGGACTTTCTTTTCAGAGGGAATACCATGACAAACCACTTGGTTCACCGAAGTGCAGATGGACTTGGGGAAGCCTCTATAGCCGAGACAGGCGGGAATCGCTTTTTGCACATTTACGATGTGATCATGGCAGCGTTGATCCAACTCTGCCGTTGTCACGCCCGGCTGCACATACTGGCCAATCATTTCCAGTACTTCAGCGGCCATGCGACCAGCAATACGCATTTTTTCGATTTCTTCCGGTGTTTTGATTGTGACTGTCATGAATAGGGTTTATCTCGGGCTAATAAAAAGTTGCTGCATTCTAAACGATTCCCCTAGGGTTTGACTAAGGTCAATCGCAATCGCCCCAATAGTCTATTTATTAGCAAGTTTGCACAGGGATTAATGTCATTTGAGGTGGTTTTTGCAGTTAAAGGGCGGTTTTAAGTTTATCTGTTGATCATTCTGTGGTATAAAGCGCGCCTCTTTTCTGGCTGAAATCTTCCCGTGCAGGGAGATCACTCGAATAGAGGTGCTGCAAAATATCGTTTTGTAGCTCAAAACGTCGAAATCGACATCACTTAACGTCACACATATACCGACACGCAAAACCTGGGTGCCCAATGTTCGCAGCAGCGATACATGATGGTTGGTTAGCGGGGTGTATGGAGGCCTAACCCGATAGGAACTGCAAAATGCCACAAGTAAGCATGCGCGATATGCTGTCTGCCGGTGTCCACTTTGGTCACCAAACTCGTTACTGGAATCCAAAGATGGGTAAATACATCTTCGGTGCGCGTAACAAGATTCACATCATCAACCTTGAGCACACTGTGCCTGCGTTCAACGAAGCTTTGGCTTTAGTTCAACAAATGGCGTCTCAAAAGAAAAAAGTATTGTTTGTTGGTACTAAGCGCGCCGCGCAAAAAACCATCAAAGAACAAGCTGAACGTGCTGGTCAACCATTCGTAAGCCACCGTTGGTTGGGTGGTATGTTGACTAACTACAAAACTATCCGTGCTTCAATTCGCCGTTTGGCTGATTTGACCACTCAAAGTCAAGATGGCACTTTCGCTAAATTGACCAAGAAAGAAGCTCTGATGCGCACTCGCGACATGGAAAAACTTGAGCGTTCAATCGGCGGTATCAAAAACATCGCTGGTTTGCCAGACGCTATGTTTGTAATCGACGTTGACCACGAGCGTATCGCTATTCAAGAAGCTAATAAGTTAGGTATTCCTGTGATCGGTATCGTGGATACCAACAGCAATCCTGAGGGTGTTGATTACGTAATTCCAGGCAATGACGACGCCATCCGCGCCATCAAGCTGTACGTAACTGCTATAGCTGATGCTTGTTTAGAAGGTGCTAAATCAGCCTCTTCTGTTCCAAACAAAGATGAATACGTAGCTGCTGAAGGTAGTGCTGAATAATTTCAGCTGTCATCAGTAAGCGTAAGAAGGGGGCCTAGCCCCCTTTTTGTCTCAATATTTATGGCTTTTTCTTGAGGCCAATTAGTTAAAGAGGAAAGATCATGACAGCTGTTACTCCTGCCTTGGTAAAAGAACTGCGCGACCGTACTGGTTTGGGCATGATGGAATGTAAAAAAGCCCTCGGCGATGCTGGTGGTGATGTGGATTTGGCCATTGAAAATCTGCGCAAGATTTCTGGATTAAAGGCCGCTAAGAAAGAAGGCCGTACAGCGGCTGACGGCGTTGTAGCGGTTAAAGTTGCTCCTGATAACAGCTACGCTGTTGCTGTGGAAGTTAACTCTGAAACTGACTTCGTTGCACGTGATGCGGGCTTCTTAGCTTTCGTAAACAGTGTGTTGGATAAAGCCTTCACCACCAAAGAAACTGACGTTGCTACCTTGGTTGCCGGCGAGTTGGAATCAGCGCGTGAAGCCTTGGTTCAAAAAATTGGTGAAAAAATCAGCGTTCGTCGCGTAAGTTTGGTTCAGGGTGGTTTGGTAAGTGGTTACTTGCACTTGAACAGCCGTATTGCCGTATTGGTACAGTTGGAAGGTGGTAACGACGAAGTGGCAAAAGACATCGCTATGCACGTAGCGGCAGTTAACCCAACCGTTGTTAGTTCAGATCAAATGCCAGCTGAAGTGGTTGAGAAAGAAAAAGAAATCATTCGTGCTCAACCAGACATGGCTGGTAAGCCAGCTGAAATCGTTGAGAAGATGATTGTTGGTCGTATCAATAAGTTCTTGAAAGAAAGCAGCTTGGTTGATCAACCTTTCGTTAAAAATCCAGAGCAAACCGTTGCTCAATATGCCAAAACTGCTGGCGCGACAGTGAAAAGCTTCGTGCGTTTAGAAGTGGGTGAAGGTATTGAGAAAGTAGTGGTTGATTTTGCTGCTGAAGTAGCTGCACAAGTCGCTGCTACCAAGACGTAATTGCATAGAGTTTGACCGCGATAACACGATAAGTCGTGACGAAAAAGAGGCTGGGTGGAGACACCCAGCCTCTTTTTTTCTGTTACACTGCACCGATTTTTTTCGGTCGCCGTCCGTATCGGCTAACTCATTGTTTTGGAGACTATTTATGTCCAGCCCGAGAGATAAAAAGTACAAGCGTATTTTGTTGAAATTGAGCGGCGAAGAGCTGATGGGAACTGAGGGTTTTGGTATTGATCCTAAAGTTCTCGACAAAATGGCATTGGAAATTGGTCAATTGGTTGGCATTGGTGTGCAAGTTGGTTTGGTCATCGGTGGCGGTAACTTGTTTCGCGGTGCCGCATTGAGTGCTGCTGGTTTAGACCGTGTCACTGGTGACCATATGGGCATGTTGGCAACGGTTATGAATGCCCTTGCGATGCGTGATGCGTTAGAAAGATCCAATATTTCTTCTCGCGTGATGTCTGCAATTCCGATGAGTGGTGTGGTTGAACATTATGATCGTCGTCGTGCTATTCGTTTTTTAAATTCAGGCGAGGTTGTGATTTTTGCTGCAGGTACTGGAAACCCATTTTTTACGACCGACTCTGCCGCTTGTTTACGTGGCATTGAAGTTGAAGCAGACATAGTGTTGAAGGCGACAAAAGTCGATGGCGTTTATACCGCTGATCCGAAAAAGGATCCAACAGCAACCAAATATGATCGCTTATCTTACGATGAAGTATTGGATAAAAAATTGGGCGTGATGGATTTAACCGCGATTTGTTTGTGTCGTGAACACGACATGCCTGTGCGTGTATTCCGCATGAATAAAACCGGGGCATTATTAAATATTGTTGTAGGCAGTAACGAAGGCACGTTGATCGAAGAGGAAAAAGGCCATGATTAATGATATTAAAAAAGACGCCGAAGGGCGCATGAAAAAAGCAGTTGAAGCATTGATTAATAATTTCAACAAAATTCGTACTGGCCGTGCGCATCCTAGTTTGTTGGATGGCATTACCGTGGATTATTACGGCACAGAAACACCGCTCAGCCAAGTTGCCAATATTAATATTGATGATGCACGTACATTGTCTGTCAGCCCTTGGGAAAGAAATTTAGTGCCCGCGATTGAAAAGGCCATCATGAAATCTGATTTGGGTTTGAATCCATCAACCAACGGTGGTTTGATTCGCATCCCGCTGCCGATGTTGACAGAGGAAACTCGTAAAACCTTTATCAAGCAGGCCCGCGCGGAGGCTGAAAATGGTCGCGTTGCGGTGCGTAATGTTCGTCGTGATGTTTTGGGTGATGTAAAGGCATTGCTGAAAGACAAAGCGATTGGTGAGGATGATGATCGTCGCGCGCAAGACGAAATCCAAAAAATCACCGATAAATATATCGCTGAGGTTGATAAGGCTCTTGCTGTTAAAGAAGCGGATTTGATGGCGATCTAATATGTTCCTCACGCAGTTGGCTCAGCTTGTGTGTTGTGCCGACTGCTATCCCCGCATGACCAACTTAATACCCTGTAATTTCCGGAGACGCGCGTGACTGACAACAGCCTTCGCCATGTAGCAATTATTATGGACGGCAATAATCGCTGGGCAAAGCAGCGTGGTATGGCTGGTGTCTCCGGTCATAAAGTAGGTGTAGAGCGTATTCGTGATGTGATGGCGGCAGCTCAGGATTTGGGGATCGAGGTTCTTACAGTATTTGCTTTTAGCAGTGAAAACTGGAAGCGTCCCCCTCTTGAAGTTGAGGCGCTGATGTCACTGTTTCAGTTGTACCTTAAAAACGAAGCCAAAGCACTCAAGAAAAAAGGTGTAAGTTTGCGGGTGATTGGCAATCGCAATCGTTTTAGCCCTTCAATTCAAAAAGCGATTACAGCGGCGGAAGAACTAACGAAAGGCGGAAAAACTACCTTAGCCATTGCGGCGGATTATGGTGGTCGTTGGGATATTACACAAGCGGCACAAACGGTAGCAAAACAAGTCGAGTCAGGCGAATTGTCAGTAGATGCGATTACGGAAGAGACTTTACATCGCCACACTTGTTTGGCTGATTTACCACCTTTGGATTTGCTCATTCGTACCGGTGGCGAAATTCGCATCAGTAATTTTCTTCTTTGGCAGTGCGCTTACGCTGAATTGTTTTTTAGCGACAAGTTATGGCCTGATTTTGATGGTGAAGAGTTAAAAAAAGCGGCTAGCAGTTTCCATGAGCGTCAGCGTCGTTTTGGTATGACCGGCGATCAAATTGAAGCGGGAGCATTGAATGCTTAAGCAGCGTGTTATTACGGCCATCATCTTGACGATGATTTTTTTAGCGGCGCTATTAGGTTTGCCCGCAGGTTATTTTTCGTTTTTTGTCGCCGCTGTGGTGTTAATTGGTGCTTGGGAGTGGGCAAATCTTTCCGGCTTCAGCGTGCTTTGGCAGCGCTTCGCTTATGCTTCCTTTGTTCTATTGCTTTTATGGAGCGTCTCTTTTTATTTGGGTTTCAACGGCGAGGCTAGCCCCCATTTCAATGTGGCTGTTATTCGCAACCTCTTGATTGCGGGCTGTCTTTGGTGGGCATTTGCACTATTGCTGGTTCAAGGCTACCCCACTAGTGCCATCCTGTGGGGGCATCAGTGGTCGCGCCTGTTAATGGGAATTTGTGTACTTATTCCAACATGGATTGCCTTGGTCTATATCCGCCAACAGGAAAATGGTGCGTGGTTGGTATTGTTGTTGATACTGGTAGTGGCTTTGGCAGATATCGGCGGTTACTTTACAGGTCGTCGTTTCGGTAAATATAAGTTGGCAGTAGCAGTAAGTCCTGGAAAAACTTGGGAAGGTTTTATGGGCGGACTGGTTGCAAATCTCGTTTTAGCGGGTGTGTTGGCGATTACTGTGGGGGTGAGTTTTCCCTTGATCATGGCTGTGATTATTCCCACCAGTTTGGTGTCGGTATTGGGTGATTTGCTGGAGAGTATGGTTAAACGCCACGCTGGGATGAAAGATAGCGGCACTATTTTGCCCGGTCATGGGGGCGTATTGGATCGTGTTGACGGTATTACTGCGGGTGCGCCAGTCTTTGCGTTGGCGCTCCTAGCGAGTGGTGCCTTTAATACGCTCGGCGCTAGCACGGGAGCCATTGGTTAAGTTTATGGTCACTGTATCGCGCAACATCACTATTTTAGGCGCTACCGGCTCTATTGGTGTGAGCACTTTGGATGTGCTGACTCGCCATGCGGATCGCTACAGTGTTTTTGCGTTAACTGCCGATCGCAAATGGCAGTTGTTGGCTGTGCAATGTTTGCAACACAAGCCGCGCTATGCGGTGATTAATGATGCTGCTGCTGCGAGCGAGTTGGAAAAAGAATTACGTCGCCAGGGTAGCAAGACGGAAGTTTTACAAGGTCCCGCCGCACTGGAAGCGGTGGCGGCACATGCCGATGTGGATACCGTTATGGCTGCGATTGTTGGCGCAGCTGGTTTGTTGCCTACCCTTGCCGCAGTGAAAGCGGGCAAAAAGGTGTTGCTTGCCAACAAGGAAGCTTTGGTCATGGCAGGGGGCGTGTTTACTCGTGCAGTAGCCGATTCCAAGGCAACCTTGTTGCCTATCGATAGCGAGCATAATGCCATTTTTCAATGCCTACCCAATCATCGACCGGATTATTTGGCGAATGGTTTGACCTCCAGCGGTGTACGCAAAATTTTGTTAACTGCCTCAGGTGGGCCGTTTCGCAACACGCCTATCGCTGATTTGAAGCAGGTTACTCCGGCACAGGCTTGCGCTCATCCCAATTGGAGCATGGGGCAAAAAATTTCGGTCGATTCAGCGACCATGCTGAATAAAGGTTTGGAACTTATAGAGGCCTGCTGGCTATTCAATACGACGCCTAAACAAGTACAGGTCGTTATCCATCCCCAAAGTGTTATCCATTCTATGGTGGAATATGTGGATGGTTCAGTTTTGGCGCAATTAGGTAATCCTGATATGCGTACACCTATCGCTCATGCCCTGGCGTGGCCCGAGCGAATAGAATCCGGTGTGAGTAGTTTGGATATTATTGCTACTGCACGTTTGGACTTCAGTGCGCCTGATTATCAGCGGTTTCCTTGTTTACGTTTGGCCGAGCAGGCGGCGCAGGCATCTGGTACTAGTCCTGCGGTATTGAATGCTGCAAATGAGATCGCGGTTGCCGCTTTTCTCGCACAGCAGCTTCGTTTCGACCAAATACCTATCGTTATTGAGCAGGTTTTGGAGCGCCTTGAACCTACTCAGGCGGTTAGTCTTGAATCCATACTGGCTGTTGATAAGGAAGCGCGAGCCTTAGCCCAAGAAGCAATCACTGGTTTTAGATCCCGATAATGAGATTTCGTTTATGTCAGTTCTGATGAGTCTTGTATCGTTTATTGCCGCCTTGCTTATTCTCGTGAGCATTCATGAATTTGGTCACTTTTATGTGGCGCGCCGCTGTGGTGTTAAAGTTCTGCGTTTTTCTATCGGTTTTGGCAAAGTGCTTTGCTCTTGGCGCGACAAGCAAGGCACTGAGTACGCTTTGGCTGCTTTGCCCCTTGGTGGTTATGTCAAAATGCTCGATGAGCGTGAAGGTGATGTGTTACCGGAAGAGCAGCATATGGCATTTAACTCAAAAAGTGTCTGGCAGCGTATTGCGATAGTTGCAGCTGGGCCTATTGCCAATATTATCCTAGCAATATTGCTGTTTTGGTTACTGCTATTGCAGGGGCAAAAAGACCTCATCCCTATTGTTGGCAGCGTAGAGTCTCATTCCATCGCGGCTCAGGCCGGTTTGGAAGTCGGACAGGAAATAGTTGCTATTGATGGTATACCCACTCCCACGTGGGGCGCTTTGAATCGAGCGCTTTTGAATCGTTTAGGTGAGTCGGGGGAAATCGCTTTTACGATGTCTTACCCAGACTCTCACTTGCACTATGAAACCAAAGCCCAACTGTCCGATTGGCTGAAAGAGTCTGCCGATCCAGATCCTGTTGCTGGTTTGGGAATCAGCTTGCACCTTCCTGAGATCCCCTCGGTCATTGGTGAGGTTGTTGCGGATAGTCCTGCACAGCGTGCAGGCTTGCAAATTGATGACAAAATTTTGGCTGTTGATGGTTTGCCAGTTAAGAGTTGGCAGTTTTGGGTAGATTATGTGCGGAATCATCCAGAAGCCTCTTTAGAAGTAAAAATTGCTCGTGCTGGCGAAGAGTTGGATATCACACTTATTCCCGATGCGGTTGAAGAGTCTGGCGTTAAGGTGGGCAAGGTAGGCGTAGGTGTGAAAGCCCATACTATTCCTGATGAGTTGATCCGTACTCGTGAATATTCCGTTGTCGGTGCTTTTGTTGCCGGTGTTAATAAAACCTGGGAAACCTCAGCCTTTGTACTTTTATCAGTCAAAAAACTGATAGTTGGAGAAATTTCGACGAAAAACTTGAGTGGACCGATAAGCATTGCTAAGGTGGCGGGCTCTTCGGCACAGAGTGGGCTTAACAGCTTTATTAGTTTTGTTGCCCTGTTGAGTGTCTTTTTAGCGGTATTCAATCTGTTGCCCATCCCCATGTTGGATGGGGGGCATTTATTTTATTACCTGATTGAAGTAATCAAAGGAAAACCGGTGTCCGACAAGGTGCAGATGCTGGGGTACCAAGTTGGGCTGTTTATGATCATCAGCCTGAGCGTGTTAGCACTGTATAACGATATTACGCGCCTCTGATGTGAATATCCGCCAATGAGCGGATTGCTTAAGCCGTAACCAACATTCATTAATGATTAGAATAGATTCTATGATGCGAGTTTTAATGCGATTTTTTTGCTGCTTAGTTCTTTTCATGTCCGTTGCTGCCCACGCGCAGACCTTTCGTGTAAGTGATATTCGTGTTGAAGGTTTGCAACGTGTATCTGCCGGTACCGTTTTCAGTGCTTTACCTATTCGTGTTGGTGACACCTTGGCGCAAGCCGACATTCAAAATGCCACCCGTGAATTGTTTAAAGTCGGCTACTTTTCCGATGTGAGTATCAAGCGCGATGGTGATGTTCTGGTATTAGTCATCAAAGAGCGCCCTGCTATTAATAAAATTGAGTTGAAGGGTAATAAAGCCATCAAAACTGAAAACCTGATGGATAGCTTAAAAGAAAACAATCTTACAGAAGGTCAAATTTTTCAGCGCGCCACCTTAGAAATCATCACGCAGGCCCTCGAACGTGAGTATGTAAACCAAGGTAGATATGGCGCTAATGTCACTATCGAAATCGAAGATATGCCTCGCAACCAAGTTAAAGTTTTAGTGAACATTGACGAAGGCAGCGTTGCGCGAATCAAACAAATTAATATTGTGGGAAATAGCGCATTCAGCGATCAAGAAATCGTAGATTTATTCGAACTCAAAACCACTGGCATGTGGTCTTGGCTTTCTGGGAATGACAAATATTCTAAAGAGAAAATAAAAGGCGATATCGAACGCGTTGAATCTTATTACATGGATCGTGGCTACCTGAACTTTAAAATTGATTCCTCGCAAGTTTCACTAAGCCCGGATAAATCTAAAATCTTTATTACCTTAAATGTGACTGAGGGCGATATTTACAAGGTCAGTGAGGTTAGTTTGGCTGGCGATCCAGCAATTGATGAGAAAATTATTCGCAGTATGATCTTAATGAAAAAAGATCAAATTTTTTCGCAAGCCTTAATGACGACCTCAGAAGAATACATTACCCGTCGTTTAGGTAACGAGGGCTATACCTTTGCAAAAGTAGAGGGTATGCCGGAGCGCAACGAAGCCGATAAAACGGTAAAAATTACTTTCTTTATTGAGCCCGGTAAGCGCGCCTATGTGAATCGTATTAACTTCCGTGGTAATACCAAAACGACGGACGAAGTATTGCGCCGTGAAATGCGTCAAATGGAAGGCGGATCGGCATCAACGGCTCAAATTGAAAACTCTAAAGTGCGTCTTGAACGCCTTGGGTTTTTCAAAGAAGTGAAGGTGGAAAATAAAGAAGTTCCTGGAACGTCAGATCAAATTGATGTCGAGTACACGGTCGAGGAACAACCCTCAGGTAGTCTTGGGTTACAAATTGGCTATGCCGAATACTCAGGATTATTATTTTCAGCAAACGTACAACAAAACAACTGGTTTGGTACAGGCAAACAAGTTGGTTTTAGTTTTACGCATAGTCAATATCAAACAGCATACAATGTTAACTATAACGACCCTTATTTCACCCCCGATGGTGTTAGCCGCGGCGTAAATTTGTATTACACCAAGAGTGATTACGGTTCCTTTAACATTACTCCCTATAGTACTAACACCTATGGAGCCAAATTGAATTTTGGTTACCCCATTTCTGATATAGAACGCATAGGCTTTGATATAGGTGTGCGCAATTTAGAAGTAGACCCGACTGCTTATTCATCGCAAGAGATTCTTCGCAGTCCTTTTTGGAACACCGAGGTAGGTTACATAACCCAGAGTGAAAATGCGGACTTGTCTGAAAGCTTATTGAATGGCATAGACTTTCCATCCGGTAGTTATACCCCGACCTTCTTTACTGATACTGATCTGAAGAATGAGGACCTGTTTGGCAAACTTGGGTTTCTGGATCTCTATGGTGATACCTTCAATGATGCTCAAATCAATGTGTATTGGGTTAAATCAACGCTGAACAGAGGCATACTTGCTACGCGTGGTGCAATGCAGCGTGTATCTTTCGAACTGTCATTACCCGGCGGCGATTTGGAATACTACAAAATCGATTATACCGGTCAATTATTTCAGCCATTAACTCGTGATTTAACCTTGCGTCTTCACACGCATTTGGGATATTCCCAAGCCTATGGTGATTTAGAGGAATTGCCCTTTTTTGAACACTTTTATGCGGGCGGCTTTGGCTCTGTGCGTGGTTTTGAGCGGAATACTTTAGGCCCGCGCAGTACACCCGTCAGACAGGCCTATGCAACCTATACCTCATGGGATGATGCTAATGGCGATGGTGTAGCACAACAGGCAGAGCTCAGTGACCAGGCTTACGTGGTGTGTGAAGATCCATTTGAAGGCGGTTATGTCAGTAATGTGAGATGTAAAGAAGGGCAATTAGTGAGCACGGTTGTGGGCGATATCAGTATCGGCCGTACTCGGGGTGCATTTGGTGGTAACGTGTTAGTGACTGGTGGTGCTGAAGTGTTATTCCCTCTACCTTTCATTAAGGATCAGCGTTCACTGCAGACCGTCTTGTTCGTAGATGCGGGTAATGTATTCGATACTGATTGTGGTTCAGGGCAAGCGAACTGTTATGATGTCGAGTTAGAGCGCTTGAATGCATCTTATGGTCTTGGGTTGACGTGGATATCAGCATTTGGACCTATGACTTTTAGTATCTCTGATGATCTGAATAAAAATAAATATGACCGTACGGAAGTATTCCAATTTTCACTCGGACAAACCTTTTAATTTTTTGTTATCAATATTGTTGAGGAGTCAATTGTGGGTTTTACACAAAAATTTGTTACCGTCATGCTGTTGTCATTTGCATCTATTGCCGCGTTTGCACAAGATAAAGTCGTGGTATTTGATCCTATGGGTGCCGTTATGGCGACTGATGCGGCTAAAGCGAAGTTCGATAAGTTACAAAAAAGTGCTGATTTCGCTGCAGGTAAAGCAAAGGTTGATGGCTTAAAGGCAGATATACAGGCTCTGCAAGCATCTTTTCAGAAAGACGGCTTAACATGGAGTGCTGAACAGCGTGCTGAGAATGATAAGAAAATGCAAAGCTTAGGGGCCGACTATCAATTTCAAGCCAAAAAATTACAAACAGAACAACAACAGCTTGCCCAGCAAATCATGCAAGAAATGGGTCCAAAAATGGAAGCGGTTGTTAAACAGCTGGTTGAGTCTGAAAAAATCTCTCTGATTGTGGACTCAAAAGCAGTAATGATGGCAAAACCAGAAATTGACCTTACGCCAAAAGTTACTCAATTACTGAATAAAGCTAAATAAGCTTGTCGGGCAGCTTGGTGAAGCGTTCTTATTCATTGGTTGAGCTTGCTCAATATATTGAGGCTCAAGTGATTGGTGAGCCTCATTATCAAATCTGTGCGCTTGCTAGTTTGAAAGATGCAGGTGCGAACGATCTTAGTTTTATTGCAAATCCTGCGTATAGAAAATACCTCGCCACATCAGGTGCCGGTGCAGTGCTTATACGGCCTGATATGGCTCCAGAATTTTCTGGAAATAAGCTAGTTGTCAAGAATCCCTATCTGGCATACGCACGCCTAACAGATTTATTCAAATATACTGGTCGTGCTCAGCACGGTGTTCATCCATCGGTGGTGGTTGGAACTGATTGTCGGTTAGGTAAAAATGTTTCGATAGCTGCTAATACGGTGATAGGTGATGGTGTTGAACTAGGCGATGATGTAGTCATTGGACCTGGGTGTTATGTGGGCGATCATTGCGTCATAGGTGCTCAAACTCGCATCTCTGCTAATGTCACTATTTATCACGGCGTTAGTATTGGCACAGAGTGTTTATTACACAGTGGGTGCGTGATAGGTGCTGATGGATTTGGATTTGCCCCTCATGCAGGGGGGTGGGTGAAAATTCAACAGTTGGGCGGCGTGATTATAGGTAATCGTGTCGAAATTGGCGCTGCCACTTGCATTGATAGAGGTGCCCTCGGCGATACTATCTTAGGCAATGGCGTTATCATTGATAACTTAGTGCAGATTGCTCATAACGTCGTCATTGGCGATAACACGGCTATTGCGGCTCACACGGCGATCGCTGGCAGTACTACAATAGGTTGTAATTGTACTATCGCTGGTGCGGTTGGAATTGTTGGTCATATCTCTATTACCGATGGTGTTCACATTACAGCGATGAGCATGGTTAGTGGATCAATCAGTGAATCTGGATCTTATTCATCGGGTACTGCCTTATCTCCAACCAACGAATGGCGTAGAAATGCAGCACGTTTTCGTCAATTAGATTCCTTGGCATCCCGGATAAAAAAATTGGAAAAGAAAATAATAGAGTAGTATTTATTAATTTCAGACATTAGCGGCAGTCATTCTGAATATAAAACGTAACAGTGTTCGCCAAGTGTTCTTGTGCTGACATATCAAACATTTACATTTTAGGCTTGGGGTCTTAGACCATGATGGATATCACCGAAATACGCGAATATCTTCCACATCGCTATCCTTTTTTATTGGTAGATCGCGTCACTGAATTAGTTGAAGGCGAGTCTATAGTTGCCTACAAAAATATTACGGTCAACGAAGAAGTTTTTAATGGGCATTTCCCGCAAAGCCCTGTGTTTCCAGGTGTGATGATTATCGAGGCAATGGCTCAAGCCTCTGGGATCTTGGGCTTTAAAACCATGAAGAAAAAACCGCAGGATGGTTCTATTTATTTATTCGCCGGTGTTGATGATGTTCGCTTTAAGCGTCAAGTAGTGCCTGGTGACCGGTTACAGTTGGAATCGCGTGTTATCTCTGAAAAACGTGGTATTTGGAAGTTCGAATGTAAAGCAACCGTAGAGGGTGTTTTGGCTGCATCAGCTACCATTTTGTGTGCAGACCGCAAGATTTAATCTGACTGCTTTAGCGATTTCAGCGAGAAATTATGTTGATTGATCCTCATGCAATTATTCACCCTAACGCTAAACTTGCCGCGGATGTGCAAGTCGGGCCTTGGACTTATATCGGCCCTGATGTTGAAATTGATGAAGGTAGTATTATTGCCTCCCATGTTGTCATCAAAGGGCCTACAAAAATTGGTAAGCATAATCGTATTTATCAATTTTCCAGTATTGGTGAAGATACGCCAGATCTAAAATATAAAGGTGAACCAACACGTCTGGTCATGGGCGACCATAATATTATTCGTGAAGGGGTGACGATTCATCGTGGTACAGTGCAAGATCGATATGAGACCACTGTTGGCAATCACAATTTATTGATGGCCTACGTCCATGTGGGGCATGACAGCGTTATAGGTAATCATTGTATTTTGGTAAACAATGCTGCCTTAGCCGGACATGTTCATATTGGTGATTGGGCTATTCTCAGTGGCTATACCTTAGTTCATCAGTTTTGCAAAATCGGCGCACATAGTTTCTCGGGTATGGGGAGCGCGATTGGTAAAGATGTGCCCGCATTCATTATGGTCAATGGCAGCCCTGCAGAAGCAAAAAATATCAATGCAGAGGGTTTGCGTCGCCGTGGTTTTAGTAAAGAAGATGTTGCTACCTTAACCAAGGCTTATAAAATTATTTATCGACGCGGGTATACCCTAGATGAAGCACTGGCAGAGCTTGCGCCTTTAATCGTCGAGTGTCCTCCACTGCAAGTCTTGGTGGATTCATTACATGCATCAACACGCGGGATTGTTCGCTGATTATTTTGTCGCGTGTTGAATCATTCTCTAGGCATATTTACATCAATGCTCTATAACAACGCTCTATAAAAATAGGAGGGCTTCATGTCTGATCACATACATATTGGTATTGTTGTCGGCGAAGCTTCCGGCGATATTCTTGGTGCAGCATTAATGATAGAGCTGCGTAAGCGTTTTCCCAATGCTGAATTTTCCGGTATTGGTGGTGCGCGTATGTTAGCGCAAGGTTTTCATTCTTATTTTCCGCAGGATCGTCTAGCGGTAATGGGGCTCATTGAGCCTCTCAAGCGCTTACCGGAACTGCTGCGCATCCGCAAATTTTTACGCGAACATTTTATTGCTAATCCACCCACTGTTTTTATCGGTATTGATTCACCGGATTTTACCATTCCTTTGGAAGGTTCTTTAAAAGAGCAGGGGATAAAAACAGTTCACTACGTTAGTCCTTCGGTATGGGCTTGGCGACAAAAACGCATTATTAAAATTGCACGTTCAGTGGATTTAATGCTGACGCTTCTACCTTTTGAAGCAACATTTTATCAAGAGCATCAAGTGCCCGTTGAATTTGTTGGTCACCATCTTGCTGATGAAATTCCGTTTGATATTGATAAAGTAGAAGCGAGAAAGCGCTTAGGTTTGCCAGAAGAGGGGCGTATTGTTGCCTTAATGCCCGGCAGTCGTGCCAGTGAAGTCGAGCGTATGGGTGATGTGTTCATGCATGCTGCGGTTTTTTGTCTTGAACAAGATCCTAGTTTGCAATTTATTATTCCTGCCGCGAGTTCGGATCGTTATCGCCAACTGCATATTCAACTCAACAAATACGTAGACTTCCCCATTCAATTAATAAACGGCCATTCCCACGATGCTATGGCGGCAGCGGATGTTGTTCTCTTAGCCTCGGGCACGGTTACTCTTGAAGCTTTATTGTTTAAAAAGCCAATGGTGGTTGCGTACAAGATGGCGCCATTGAGTTATAAAATTTTATCGTGGTTATTGAAAACGCCTTACTTTTCTCTCCCTAATTTATTAGCACAAAAAATGCTGGTTCCTGAGTTAATCCAGCATCAGGCAACACCTGAGGCCTTAAGTGCTCAAGTGATGAATTATTTTGAAAATCCTGAGCAAGCACAAGCACTCAGTAAAACCTTTGCTGAGATGCATCAAGAACTTAAGCGTGATGCCAGTGCACGCGCTGCGGATGCAATCGCACGTTTAATACAACAGCCACGTTAAGTGTGATCCAATCTCAGAAATGTTAAGTGTCATTTAATCAAAAGGTGTCTCTGTGCTTGAACCATTCGTCAGTTACTATAAAGGTGTTTTGCTGGCTGGCTGTGATGAAGTGGGGCGAGGTCCCTTAGCTGGCGATGTCGTTGCAGCGGCTGTTATCTTGGATCCGAATCAACCTATATTGGGATTGAATGATTCAAAAAAACTGACTGAAAAAAAGCGTGAACAGCTTTTTGTCGAGATACAAGAAAAAGCTAAAAGCTGGAGTATTGCACGTGCTTCGGTTTCCGAAATTGATTCAATCAATATTTTGCAGGCGAGTTTGTTAGCCATGACACGCGCGGTGCAAGGTTTGCACATTCAACCTGAGCATGTTTTGGTGGATGGAAATAAATTGCCCAAATGGCCATACCCTGCTGAAGCGGTGGTAAAGGGTGATAGTCGTGTCGCTGCAATCAGTGCAGCCTCTATTCTGGCCAAAGTGACCCGTGATCGAGAAATGGTTGAATTAGATAAGCAATTTCCTGGTTATGGTTTTGCGGATCACAAAGGTTACCCAACGAAGGTACATATGGAGGCTTTGGATAAATTAGGTGTTACGCCCATCCATCGTACTTCTTATGCTCCGGTTAAAGCCAAAATGGATCAAATTTCCCTCTTTTAAACAAGATTAACATTATGCCCGCTGCAAATTTTGTCCATCTTCGTTTACATACTGAATTCTCACTGGCCGATAGTTTAGTGCGTGTGAAATCCCTCGTTAAGCGCGTGGCTGAATTAAATATGCCGGCATGCGCAATTACTGATCAAACTAATTTTTATGGATTAATTAAGTTTTACAAAGCCGCCCAAGGTGCAGGTGTAAAACCTATAGCGGGGAGTGATTTTTTAATTACACCGGATGATAGTGAAGGCAAGCCCACCTTAATCACGCTCTTGGCGATGAATGACAAAGGCTATAAAAATATTATTGAATTAATTTCGCGGGCTTGGCGTCAGGGTCAGCAACAAGGTATTGCCTATGTGCAGCGCGAATGGATCAGTGAACACAGTGAAGGGGTTATCGCACTGTCTGGCGGCAAGTCAGGTGATGTGGGTATGGCACTGTTGGGAGGACGATCTGAGCAAGCGCAGGCTTTATTGGAAGGTTGGATGCGTGATTTTCCGCAGCGTTTCTATGTTGAATTACAGCGCACCGGTCGTGAGAATGATGAAAATCATTTGCATGCTGCTGTAGCGCTGGCGAGTGAATTAAATTGTCCTGTTGTTGCGACAAATGATGTACGTTTTTTAAAACAAGATGAATTCGAAGTGCACGAGGCGCGTGTTTGTATCAGTGAAGGTCGCGCTTTGGATGATCCCCGCCGCGAGCGTCGTTATAGCGATCAACAATATTTACGCTCAGCCGAAGAAATGGCAGCCTTGTTCAGTGACATCCCTGAAGCAATCAGTAATACGGTTGAAATTGCCAAGCGCTGTACCATTAATATTAAGTTGGGGCAGTGCTTTTTACCTGAGTTTCCCATTCCGCCAGGTTTAACGGAAGCAGAATTTTTCCGCAAAATTTCGCACGAAGGTTTGGATCAACGGTTATCGCGTATTTTAGATCCCTCCGCTGCCGATTATGCGGAACGCCGCAAGGTTTATGAGGATCGCTTAAATTTTGAATTGGATATTATTATCCAAATGCAATTCCCCGGTTACTTCCTCATCGTAATGGATTTTATCCAGTGGGCGAAAGATCACGATATTCCTGTAGGGCCAGGGCGTGGTTCGGGTGCAGGCTCGTTGGTTGCCTATGTATTAAAAATTACCGATCTTGATCCACTCCAATACGATTTACTTTTTGAGCGCTTTTTAAATCCTGAACGTGTATCCATGCCCGATTTCGATATCGATTTCTGCATGGATAACCGCGACAAAGTGATTTCCTATGTGGCCGATAATTATGGCCGTGATGCAGTCAGCCAAATTATTACTTTCGGCACCATGGCCGCTAAAGCGGTAGTGCGCGATGTGGCGCGCGTGCAAGGTAAATCCTACGGTTTGGCCGATAAACTTTCCAAAATGATTCCGCCTACACCAGGCATGACACTCGCACAAGCATTGGAAGAAGAGCCGCAATTAAAAGAATTTATTGCGACTGATGGCGATGCCGGCGAAATTTGGGAAATGGCCGTGCAACTGGAAGGCCTTACGCGCAACGTTGGTAAACATGCGGGTGGTGTGGTTATTGCGCCGACAAAATTAACCGATTTTTCGCCGCTGTATTGCGATGAAACTGGCGGCGGTTTAGTTACCCAATTTGATAAAGGTGATGTGGAAGAAGCAGGCTTGGTGAAGTTTGACTTCCTCGGTTTACGCACGCTCACGATTATCGATTGGGCGCGCATTATGATTGATAAACAGCGCGTTAAATTAGGTGATGCTCCGCTCGATATTTCCGCAATTCCACTCGATGATCCCAAAACATTTGCGTTACTAAAGCGTGCAGAAACCACGGCGGTATTCCAGTTGGAATCCCGTGGTATGAAAGATTTGATTAAGCGTTTGCAGCCCGACAATCTTGAAGATTTAATCGCGTTAGTTGCACTCTTTCGCCCAGGGCCCTTGGAGTCGGGCATGGTGGATGACTTTATCAACCGTAAACACGGTCGTGCACAAGTCGCTTATCCCGATGCAAAATTTCAACACCTGAGTTTAAAGCCGGTGTTAGAACCAACCTACGGCGTTATTGTTTACCAAGAACAGGTTATGCAAATTGCGCAGGTGCTTGCAGGTTATACACTCGGCGGCGCTGATATGTTGCGCCGTGCGATGGGTAAGAAAAAACCGGAAGAAATGGCTAAACAACGCGAAGTATTTGCAGAAGGTGCAAAAAAACAAGGCGTTGACCCAGAACTTGCTACCCGTATTTTCGATTTGGTGGAAAAATTTGCGGGCTATGGTTTCAACAAATCGCACTCGGCGGCTTATGCGTTAGTGTCTTATCAAACGGCGTGGTTAAAAGCTCATTACCCAGCGCATTTTATGGCAGCAACCATGTCATCGGACATGGATAAAACCGATAAGGTAGTAACCTTTATCGAAGAATGTCGCCAAATGAAATTGAAACTCTTACCACCGGATGTTAACTCGGGGGAGTTTCATTTTACGGTAGATGATGCAGGCAATATTATTTATGGCCTTGGTGCCATTAAAGGCCTAGGTGAAGGCCCTGTTGAAAGTATTATTGCTGCGCGTAATGCGGGCGGTCCTTTTAAAGATTTATTCGATTTTTGTGCGCGCGTTGATCCCCGTAAAGTGAACAAGCGTGCCATGGAAGCCATTATTCGCTCTGGCGCGGCGGATAATTTAATGCCGCCCAACCATAAGCCTCGCTCTATTGATCACGATCGCGCAGTGATGTTTGCTGCTATGGGTGAAGCCGTAAAAACGGCTGAACAAAAAGCGGCGAACAATAATGCCGGTATGATGGATTTATTTGGTGAGGTGATTGCTGCAGATCAATCCAGTGCGGATGTATACAGTGATTTTCGTCGTGTACGCACATGGACGATGAAAGAACGGTTAAATGCGGAAAAAGAAACCTTAGGACTTTATCTTACCGGCCATCCGATTGATGAATATGAAAGTGAATTAACTCACTTGGTCAGTTCACGTATTGTTAATTTAAAACCGGAAAAATCCAATCAAACCATTGCGGGATTAATTATTTCGCAGCGTGTGGTGAAAACTAAGCGTGGCGATAATTTGGCGATTATCACCGTGGATGATCGCACGGGGCGGATGGATATTACGCTTTTTTCCGAAATTTATAACAGCGCGCGGGATCTTTTATTAAAAGACGGTTTGTTAGTTATCAGTGGTCAAGTCAAATACGACGACTTCAGTGGCATGTTAAAAATGAGCGCTGAGTCGGTTCGTTTATTGGCCGATGTGCGACAAGAGCGCGCGCGTGAATTGTGTTTAGAGTTAGAGTCAGGCGCATTGCCCGCGGGATTTGTACGTGAGCTGGGGGACATTCTTGACCCTTACCGCCAGACACCGCAGCAAGAAGCTCGCTGCCCAATTGTGATTGATTATCAACGCAGTGATGCGCGGGCGCAATTGCGTTTAGGGGCATCCTGGAATGTGCGACCTGAAGATGAACTATTGCAGCGTTTGCGCGATTCCTACGGTTCTGGAAAAGTGAAATTGGTTTATTGATGTGTGTTATCGAAAATATAAAAAAGCCTGCACTGGATAAGTTGTGCAGGCTTTTTTATTTAAGGATTTATTTCTTTATCTGAGTAATGTACTCGTCCATTTTCATCCGTCCAGCGATAAATTTTGGTGGGCGGTTTTTTTTCTGTTGTGATTCCTGAGTCAGTGCCTGTTGATATTTGAGTTGAGTTTACGGATGACTTTTCTCTATCGATGACTTCATATTTTTCCGTGCCATTGGCAGCTGGCGTTTCGCTGCTAAAAATAATTTCTGTCAATTGATTTAGCTTAGGGTTCATCATCAGTGCTAATTTATTGGGAGAGTTTAATTGTTGCTGAAACTCTGGGTCTGAAATAATGGCGATGATGCGAGGGTCGTGTTTTAAACTATCGGCGCGCCGCCATGCGGCTACCATCTTCTCTGCAGCTGCCTGTTCGCCACTGATGCCTGCTGCTGAATTGTCGGCGGTGGCCACAAGCGCTTGCATGTGTTCATCGTTCATTAATGCTTTAAAACCTTCATCTTTCATTAAAGACTGAACATCGCCTGTTGCCATGAGCGATTGTATTTTTTCGTCAGCCATAAGTTCTTTCATTTTTCCGTTGTTACTTACATGCTGCACATGGCTCAACATACTCTGTGGATCTTGCACAAAAGCTTTGGTTACTTGTGTGGCTGTTTTGTCATCGAGTGCGATATCTACTGCGGTGGCAGCAGCGGCACCCATTAATTTTTTCGCACTCGCTTCAATAAAAGAATCATTGGTTTTTTCAAGATCTTTAATGCTAGGGGCTTTAATCGCGTGCGTGATGGGGGCTTGGGTGCCATGAGTAGATTCTACCGGTGGCAGTGTAGCCATTTCTTCTTGTGCGGTAGCTGTGGGAGTTGCATCAGGTTTTTGCAATAAAATAATGCCATAGACGGCGATGAGGCCTGCGAGGCTTCCCATCACGACACCAACGCCAGCTCCGCCAATTTTTGAATGCTTTTCGGTAGATTCATTCTGTGGGATGAGGCGTGCCAGTAGGTTAAGCAAGAGCGTTACCGTAAAACTGACGCCTAAAAAAATAGATGCTCCCGCCACAAAGTAAACAATTAATCCATCCAATGCCGTATTCTGTACAATCATCTTGGCAAGTGGCTTGGTAAAAATAATGGCCGCCGGGTAAGCAATCAACCAACTCAGTACACGGGTAATAGAGCCAATAAATCCCTTTTGATAGCCTCGCCATGCAAAGAAGGCGACTATAGCTAAAAAGATAATGGTTGCTGTATTCATTATATGATCCTTGCGTGCTTTGTGGTTTTACATCGCTTGCGTTTGATTAAAAGTGTAGCCGCAGATGTTGTTTGATGTAGGCAGAAAAGTGATCAAATACACCGGCTTGTTGCGCATACTGATCCCACTGACTTACGACATCAATAATTTGCTGAATAATGTGTTTTGCTTCTTTCGTAAAATTGCTGATCAGTGTTGCTGCTTGTAATAAATCTTCTTGAGTAAAATTATCCCGTTTACCATTTAGTGATAGTTGGTGTGAGTTCACCCAAGGCGAGCCGGGTTTGTAACTAAACGCAATATCAAATGCAGGCGCTAGTTGCCACTGGCTTTTTGCATCGGTTAATAAAAATCCGATATTTTTACTGTGATCATCGTGATTGCGCGCGACTATGTTAAACACCATGCGGCGATAAATTTCTATTGCATCTGCGCGGCTTAACCGCAACTGGCGTGCAACGCCAAACACTTGTTCGTAACTGTAATGGCCGGGCATTTTAAAATCGGCATGATCCATAGCGCAGAGCGATTGATAATGCAATTTACGATTGCCTTCGCGATCAAATCGTTTTGTTAAAAAATGTGCGCGCTTGCCATCTATTAATAATTCGCAAGGCGATATGTGAATGCCAGCATCTTTTGCCATCAAATAATAAGCGTACTCCATACGCCCAAAGCCTTGCGGGTCGCCAAAGGTTTCACTGTTATTGCTGTGCTCAGTCACACCATCAAATTTTAATAGGTAATGCTCAAAACCGGCGGGTGCTGCTACTTGGCCGGAGCGAATTTCCGTACGTTCTTTATTGATGGCTACTAGCGCTTTTGCACGCGCACCGCCCGCTGAGGTACCCACTTGTAGAATGGCTTTCATGGCATCCGTTTCATGATGATCCATGTGGCTAGCAACGCCGGCGCGCTGATCCAATACCTGTTGTGCCATACCAATGAGTGATTCCAACTCCAGCTTATTGTTCGGGGCTTGAGCGCGGCGCACTGCAGGGGCGTACTCCAATGCCCCCATGCCGCGTTTGCCGGTGTAGAGCAAGCGCTCTAAGGGCGTAAAGGATTCGGGATTGCGGCCATTGCGCGCAAGCCACGCATTGATGACGGCATTGCCGAAGTCATCGGGAAGGGTATCGGCAAAAACAGCGGGTAAGCCTTTGTAGGTGGCTCGATTTAAGTGGGGAAATTGAAATTTTCGCACCCCATTGGGCGTTACGGGCATATGCAGGGGTGCAAGTTGAATGCCCTCTGCAATCCACTCGGGGGCGTACTCAAAAGTGCCTAATGCGGTTTCAGGCTCCCATGCCAAAGCGCCAACAAACTTATCCCATAGCCAGACTTCTGCGAGGTTCTGCATTACCAATCCAGCCTTGGCTCACGCACGGCGAACTCTTCTGTTTTTGTGGTGCGTGCCCGTTGGCGCTGTTTGCCGCGCAACTTGAGTTGCTCAATCGGACTATAAGGCGTGTCAGGTATAAAGTTTTCTAAGTGATGCAGGGAATCTAGCGCACGCAGCGCGGCGATAAAATTCTCCAACTTGCCACCACCGGCGATGAGTTGGCGATAGCTTTTAGGGGTTATGCCTATCTCCGCCGCTAATGCTTGCTGGGTAATATTTTGTTCCAAGCGCCGTTGTTCAAGCCTGCGCCCCAATTCAGCCGCAATAGCAGCATCGCTCTGTAAGTAAAAGTCCATAATGGGTATTTAAGTACCTCATAAGGTTTAAAACTGTTATCTATGGGTAACTATAGACCTATTAAATTATTAATTCAATTTATGGGTAAAAAAATATACTTTATGTGATTAAAACATAGTTAATAGATAATTAAGTATCTATTAAAGTTTTTTAGTTAGTTATTTTGGATTATTTGTTTAAGTTGTTTGTTTTGTAGCCCTGAAAAACCAACCAATGCGCAGATGGCTCCTATAAGCGCCAGAAACATATCCGATTGGGTGTCCCACATATCACCTTGAGTCCCCAGAAATTCATCGGCACCTTGGCCCAGTGCTAAGGCGGCAGCCCACTCAATTAATTCATAAGTAGCGCTAATCGCCAGCACTATACAAACAACAATAAAGGCCAGCATTTTTTTGCCGTGTACAACCGCTTTGCGCAGTAATATTTCGCGCGCAATAAGCGCAGGAGCAAAGCCTTGCATAAAATGCCCCAATTTATCGTAAGGGTTGCGTGATAAATCAAACATGTCCTGCACCCAAAATCCCACAGGCACGCGAGCATAGCTATAAGTTCCACCTATTATTAACACCAACATATGGAAGAAAATGCACCAATACAACAAAGGTGTGAGCGGGAATGTTTTATAGCTCAGCCACATAATCGGAATGGCAATTAACACGGGGGCAACTTCCATAAGCCATGTTAAGCGATCGTAAGGTTGCCAGCCGGAGATAACTAAGCTGATGGCTATAGCGACGAGCATGAATACCAGGGTGGATCGTGATTGCGGCATTTGTAATTATCCTGTGTTTGCTGAGTGCTACGTATCAGTTGGATTGATTTTCAGTTTGGTAGGTTGGGCAGTTATGCTCGACATGGGTGTTTTTTTTGATGGTGTAATGTTGGGCATTTCTGCCCATATATGGACTCCTCCGTTTTGCCAACAACCGCGCCTTTTAAAAAAAACAGAATACGACTGCAACCATATATTCGGCCTGTTAATGAGCCTGTTGCTCTGGCCATGATGGTTATTCGCTCA